>Ga0247839_1000050_pt1 | contig 168340 bp, 144 predicted proteins | sample LaCruzMarch2015__6_FD_192405 | JGI IMG/M metagenome (GOLD analysis project Ga0247839, IMG submission 192405) | Freshwater microbial communities from meromictic Lake La Cruz, Castile-La Mancha, Spain - LaCruzMarch2015_16m | ecosystem: Environmental > Aquatic > Freshwater > Lake | place: Spain...
AAGACCGCTATGTCGCTGGTCTCAATGGCGGCCAACTGGCTGGTGCTCAAGCTGGCTATGCCGGCCGTGGTCAGCGCCTGGATCTGGTTGGTCTGCAGCGCCTGGATGTCGGTCGTCTCGATCGCCAATATCTGCGCCGTGCTGAGCATGCCCAGTGTGCCCGTGGTCAGGTTTTGCACCTGCGCCGTGGAGAGCGCCACGATTTGGTCCGAGCTCAATGCCCGTACCTGGTTGGACGCCAGCGCGGCGATGCCGCTGCTGGTGACCACCCCAATTTGGGCCGTGGTCAATGCGCGCACTTGAGCTGTATTTAGAGCTACTACCGTGGACGTCTTTAGGCCCACAATCGTGGCAGTAGACAGCGCTTGTATTTGATTTGTTGTTAACGCCTGAACCGCAGAAGTTGTCGTTAAGACGGCTAACTGACTTGATGTAAGAACAGCGATATCAGCCGTCTCAATTGCCGCCAATTGCCCGGTGCTAAGGGCTGCAATCGTCGACGTACTCAACTGTGAAAACTGCGCCGTAGTCAAGGCAACAACCTGATCGGTGGACAGCGCCTTTATCTGCGTGGTTTTTAGGGCGGACACCGCACTGCTCGACAGTGCCTGCACTTGATCGGTAGAAAACAGTGAAACATTGCTTGTTGTGAATGCCCCGATCTGGGAAGTGCTTAGGGCAGCAACATCATCCGTTGACAAAAAACTCAACTGCAAAGTAGTCATCGCCGCGATTTGGGCTGTAGTACTACCAAGAATGAAATTTGAAGCTGCCATTTTTTAACCCCTAAAACTTAACCATCAGCACACAAATAGTGCTTCTCTTAAACCTAGTCCGTCAATTGTCTACCAAGCACACCCGGACAAATATCAATTTACAGGTCCGTTGACGGCAAAAACCGACAGTAAAGGCGCGAAAACAAGCACTTACGGAGTAGAGCCGTATCGTTTAAACGTCATTTCTTCTAAAAACTTAAGCGCAAATTTGAAGAATCAACACGCATACACTTAAATCACCTTACACACGGATGGACGTTATCTCACAAGTCGCATGACCAAACAAGCCAAAACCACCGGGAATGAGGCACTATTCAGCGTCTAACAAAAATGACGTAGGACCAGACATGAGATGGGGGCCAAGTCCAAAGATCGCTCGAACCGGAGTTGAACTTCGCCTATTCAATTCAATTGCGCGGCAGGCGCTTTAGCCACTCTTTCGCACGGCGTTTGGCTTCGGCGACCTGCATTAATCCCAACTGGGCATCCGACCGAACACTGTTAGAACGTCCAGCCTCAAGGCCGCCATCCCCTGAAATAATGAACCACTTGTGCGCTTCAACGAGATCCAGGGCCACGGCCTCCCCGGTTGCGTACATCAAACCTAAACGACACTGTGCGCTGGGAACCCCTTGGTTTGCAGCCTCGGCGAACCAGTAGAAGGCTCGCTCCATATCCAGCGCAACACCCTGCCCTTTGCTGTACATAAGTGCCAAGTTGTATTGCGCCTCCGGGTCACCCAGGTCCGCTGCCTTGCCCCACCACAGCACCGCTTGCTCCATATTCTTAATCCGTGCGAACAACACCCCCAGCGTCGCCTGAGCGGCAACAAAGCCACCGTCAGCAGCCCGTTGGCACCATACAAATGCTTTGCGGAGGTCTTTCTTCACGCCATCACCGCCACCGGCGTAAATGGACCCAAGGTTCCACTGCGCTTTTATGTCGCCCTGTTCGGCCGCCTTATGAAACCACGCCAGCGCTTGTCTGATGTCCATGGCAATACCGCGGCCACTCAAATATTTGGAGCCCAGCGCGCACTCCGCGGGCGCGTAGCCTTGCTCAGCGGCCAATCGGCACCAATCAAATGCTGCATGCAAGTTCAAGCTGACCCCTTGCCCACTGGCGTAGCGCTGTGCCAAGATAAATTGAGCCTCTGCAATACCCTGATCCGCCGCTTCACGGAAGCTTGCGACCGCCAAACCATCCAAATCACCGCTAAATATGTGACCCAGGGTCAGCGAAGCACGCGGATCTTTGCTCTGTGCCGCTTTGAAAAACCAGGAAACACCCTGCAAAGGGTCTTGTTGTGCGCCTTGCCCCGATGAATAGAGCCTGCCAAGCGCAAATTGCGCCTCACCGCTGCCCTGTTCAGCGGCACGCAAATACCATTCCACCGCAACACTCTCGCCCCTACCTTCGTACACCTTTGCCAAAGACAACTGCGCTCTGACGTCCCCCTGTTTTGCCGCCAACAGGAACCACTCATGTGCCTGTTGGTCGTCCTGAGGGACACCCAAGCCCAATTCGAACATCACCCCCAAGTGGTATTTGCAGTCAGCATCACCATGCTCAGCGGCATTAATCCAGTCCTGCGAATCACCACGGCGCTCAACAGCAACAGACTTTCTCCGAGCGCGCCCCTGGGTGCCAGATCGCCCTACTCCGCTTGCGTCAAGCAACTCCATAGCCACCTTTGCCGCAGGCCAATGTTGTCGGGCGGCCATTCGGTACCATAACAGTGCTGTTTCAATATCCTTCGCCACGCCCTGCCCATTCGCATACAAACCAGCCAGGGCACACTGCGCCGCAGCAAAACCCTGGTCAGCCGCAATTTGGTACCAATGCAGGGTTTGGTGATCATCCTTCTGAACAGCAATGCCCTTGGCGAACGCGTTGCCAACAGCCATTTGGGCCTCTGCCAGCCCCAGTTCTGCGGCGCGCAGCAAACAACCATGTGCCGCTTCCGGGTGTGCTTTTGCGTGGAGCTTTCCAAGTCTGTAGTGGGCTTTGGAGTGCCCTTGTTCCGCCGCTCTTTGAAACCAGAGGAATGCTTGGTGGTCATCTTGTTCAATGGCCACACCCCCGGCGTAACGCGTAGCCAGAAGGTACTGGGCGGCTGCAAGCCCCTTGCCAGCAGCCTGGCGAATCCAATGCAATGCTTGCTCAAGGCTCTGGCTTACCCCAAGGCCATTGGCAAACATCAAGCCAACCTCATACTGGGCCTCAACAATGCCCAATCGCGCCGACTTCAAGGTAGTGAGGAATGCACGCTTCTCCCGGGATGTATTCTTTGCATTCATAATTTCGACACCTCAGTCCTGGACTCTCCACCACCCAAGGCCTTGTACAGCTGGGCAGCGGATTCGAGCTGCGCGCGCCGGAACTGGGTGCTAGCCTGCTGTGCAGAAAAGACCTCCCGCTGTGCGTCCAACACCTCCAAATAGCTGACAAGGCCAGCACGGTGGCGCACCTGCGCAATTTGCAATCGCACCTCTTGGGCATTGCTGTTGGCGACTGACGCACGCAACTGGCTGGTCAAGGATGCGCGCAAAGACAATAAATCAGCCACCTCCCGAAACGCTTGCTGAATGGTCTTTTCATATTCAGCCACTGCAATGACCTTTCTGGCTTCTGCCGCATCAACACCGGAGGCTGTGCGACCGTTGTCAAACAAAGGCATGGCAGACAAAACCGGGACAAAATACCAAGCACCGCCCCCCGCCAAGGAAGTTAGGGCCTGGGTTGCAGCGCCATACCCCGTGGACAGCGATATTTTGGGGAAGAACGCGGTGCGTGCCACGCCAACATTCGCGTGGGCGGCTTTCAGGCGCTGCTCAGCTGACATCACATCCGGACGCAGCAGCAACACGTCGGACGGTATGCCCGGGGCGATGTCCAACTCAAGACCTTGCTCATCGAGATTTCTTCCCGTTGGAAGCGCGTTCGCAACTTGCCCCACCAAGAAATCCAGTTTATTTGCCGTTACGGCACGCTGATGCTCATGCCCAGCAAGGGTTCCGCGCGTTGACTGCAAGATTCCATACGACTGCTGCACTTCAAAGTCGTAGGTTCCGCCCAAGTCCCTCCCCTTGCGAATCAACGCCAAGGACTGCTCACGCAACTCAACCGTGGAACGGGTGAGTGCAATGAGCTCGTCCACTTGAAGCAATGTGAAATAAGTGCTCGCCACATCCGCAATGAGCGAAAGGTGGACTGCACGCCGGGCTTCTTCAGTGGCCAAAAAGTTGGTTCGTGCTGACTCCGTCATGCCAGCAACGCGACCCCAGAAGTCAATCTCATAAGTTCCAGACAACACTGAAGCACTGGAGTCAGAGCCAAAGTTCAAGGTCGGAAGCCGATCCGCACGCGCCCCCCCAAATTGCGCCCTCGCCTCCTCCACCCGAGCCACAGCGATTCGCAGATCACGGCTATTTTCCAGTGCTGTCGATATCAAGGACTGCAAGCGTGGGTCAGTAAAGAAGGTCCTCCAGTGCGTCTTAACTGCATCGTCTTTCCCCAAAATGACCGCACTGGCCGGCCACGCCGCAGGAACGGGAGGTGTTGGACGCACAAATTCCGACGTTTGAGAACACGCGCTCAACAAGACAATGGCAAGGTAAAGTATTGTTTTGTACATGGGAAATGGATCGGACTGGTTTGCACATGGAATACTACGGGGACCTGTCCGCAGTTTATGTTTCAAATACAGGCCTTTAGGCCCGGTTTTAGGTGCTTAAAACGGCCTATTCCTTGCTGTAATCCGGCGTCAACATCAAATCCATGGGGCTTACGTGGCAACCTTTGAAGAAAACTTTGTCGATGTTTTACAACGTGCATGGCACGGACAACTGGAATTTGCGCAGCTGATTGACTGCGCCAATCAAATGGAGGCAAGAGGCAAAGCGCCGCTGGCTGCCGTGTTGTATCAAACTTGGCTGAGCCGCAACCAGTCTCCGTACGCGTACGCTGGATACTTCAATCTTGGGGTCACGCTCTCCAACCTAGACGACTTCGCCGGCGCCGAGGCCGCATACCGCAAGTCCATAGAGATACACCCCACATTTTCCCAACCGCGCCTGAACTTGGGCTCCCTGTTTGAGCGCATGAAGCGGATTGACCAGGCCCTGGACGAGTGGCGCTGGGTGGCCACCAACACCTCACCTGAACCTGCTGAAAACAAACCATTGGTCCTCATGGCCTTTAACCACCTGGGGAGGGTACTGGAGAGTCAAAAGCAACTGCACGACGCTCTGGGCTGGTTGACCCGAAGCTTGACCATCGAACCCAACCAGCCCGACGCACTGCACCACTGGGTCCACCTGCGACAAAAGCAATGCATTTGGCCGGTGTACTCCCCGATTCCAGGCATAACACTGGAAGCAATGCAAAAGGCCACCTCGGCGTTGGCCATGATGAATGTCTCTGACGACCCAGTGCAACAACTGGATGCCGCACTTCGGTTTGTAGAAAAAAAGGTCGTCTCCAACGTACCCAAACTAGCCAACCCCAAAGGCTATGGCCACACCAAGCTGCGCATTGCCTACGTCTCGTCCGACTTCTCACTGCACCCGGTGTCCATGCTGACGGCCCAACTCTATGAGCTGCACGACCGGGAGCACTTTGAAGTTTACGGCTACTGCTGGAGCCCCGAGGACGGGTCAGGCCTGCGCCAGCGGGTGATTGGGGCGATGGACCACTTTGTGCGCATCGACAAAATGTCTGACGAAGCGGCGGCCAAACTCATCCGAGAAGCTGAGATCGACATTCTGGTGGACTTGCAGGGTCAAACCGCAGGGGCGCGGGCCAACTTGCTGGCCTACCGCCCAGCCCCAATTCAAATCACTTATCTGGGGCTACCCGCCACCACGGGCCTGCCGTCGATTGACTACGTCATCGCCGACAAATTTTTGATTCCCGAATCTGAAGCCCCGTTTTACTCAGAAACCCCCTTGTACATGCCCGACGTGTACCAAGTGAGCGACCGCAATCGCCCCATCGGCCCAATCCCCACCCGTGAAAGCTGTGGGTTGCCGGCAACCGGTTTTGTGTTTTGCTCGTTGAACAACAACTACAAATACACACCAGAGATGTTTGCGGTGTGGATGCGCATCTTGCACCGCGCGCCCGGCAGCGTGCTGTTGTTGTTATCCGACAACCCTTGGGCGGAGACCAACCTGGTCCGCGAAGCACAGGCACAAGGTATCGACAAAAGCCGACTTGTTTTTGCTGCCCGAGTATCGCCAGAAGACTATTTGGCCCGCTACGCGGTGGTCGACCTGTTCTTGGACACATTCCCCTTTAATGCAGGCACTACCGCCAACGATGCACTGTGGATGGGACTGCCGGTACTCACCTACACGGGGCGCTCTTTTGCGTCAAGAATGGCGGGCGCCTTGCTCACGGCGGCCAAACTGGAAGAGTTGATTACCTACAACCTTACGGACTACGAGGAAAAGGCCGTTGCACTAGCCACCCATCCGCAAGACTGCAAACGTTTACGTGACCACCTTGCGGTGGTGCACGAAAGCGGTGTCTTGTTTGACACCCCTTTGTTTGTTCGCGATCTGGAAACCAGGCTACAAGAGCTTGTGGCTGCGCTTTAAATCAAAGAAACCTACCGCAGAGCTACTGCAATCAATGCAGCAGAGCGCTTTGGCCCTCAAACTTGTGGTCAAAGTGGGCTAGCCAAGGCTCCGCGAGATAACGAATTTGGGCATCGTTATTCAGAATGCGCCGCATGATGCGGGCCTTTTCGACCCTGCTGGTGGCGTCTAGCTCTTCCGTGCGGGCCCGGTGGCGCAGCTGCTCTATGAGGACTGCACAGGCACCTTCAAAGCGCACCACGCCATCCCAATCCTCAACCTTGGCGGCCTCTAACATCTTGACGCTGCTGTCCTCAATGGCTTTGTAGTAATCAATCAGTATTTCAGACATGGCGTAGTTCCTGATGTTCATACTGATTTCAGGTACGCAGGACCTTGCCCGCTGATTTGCTTCCAACCGCTGGCGACTGGTGCTATCAAGTGCACCACCTCGTCCAGCAGCGTGGCGTCATTTTTGGCATTCGCCATGATTAAGCGGGTAACGCAGTAGTCATACAGACTTTTCAAATTCTTGGCCAACTCGCCACCCTTTTCCATGTCCAGGGGCGCAATCAGCCCCTCTTCCAAGATTCGCATGGCAGCGCCGATCTGTTTGCATTTGCCCGCAATGTCACCGGCCTGCATAAATAGCTTTGCAGCGCCCAGGTGGCGATTCAAGGCTTCAAACAACAGCGTGACCAACTGGTGTGGGTCCGCCATGTCAACGCTAGCATCGACACTGGCCCTTTTGTAGGCAGAGGCTGAGCGGGAGCTGACTGAGGTAAACATGGTGCAATTCCTTATGGAGATGCTTTAGTTATCGGCAGCCGGTTGGCAAAATCAAGGTTTTTACAACAAAAATAATAGTGCAAAAGCATTAAGACGCTATGAATTTAGTAGCTGCCTGCGCATACTGCTATTGGGCTAGAGCACGATTTGACTACTAAAATCAGCTTGTAGACTTATTCCAGGTAGCGACCTGCTGCGCGACATAGCTGTTCAACGCAGTCAGGCCAGCCATCTTGGTGTCCAGCGCAGTGTAGGTTTTACGCAGGCGCGCCTCTGTTGCAGCGGCCCGGTCGTTGACTTTGGTTTGGTCCTTGGCATTTCGGGCCAAAGCGTCGCTCAAGGCCTTTGACTTGTTGGTAACGGCACCACCGGAGGCCAAAAGCCCGTTGCCCAGTGCCGCAAACTTCATTGCAAACCCGTTGGTCTGCGTGTTGCTGTTGTTGGTGGTGAAGAGCTTTTGCAGCTCGGTGCCATTGTTGGCGGCAGTGCTCAGCCTAGAGGTATTCATCTTCAAAGAGCCATCCAACTGGCGCTCAATACCCACATCGGAAAGCCGGCTGTAGCTGCCACCCGTGCTAATCGACCCCAGCATGTTGCGCAAGACGCTTTGCAGCCCCAGGATGCTGGAGTCGGCCTGGAACAAGGACGCTGTTTTGGTTCCTGCGTCGTACTTGGTCAGGTCAGCCAAAGTTTTGTTCAGGGTGTTGTAGGCGGTTACGAAGTCGTTCACGTTTTTAACGGCCAAGGTCACGTCTTCGCTGATGGACATCGTCGCACTGGAAGTTGTCACCGCCTTCAGGTCAATCGTCACACCGGCCATATTGCCCGCCAACGTGTTGGTTTTGGATGTAACTGTCAAGCCGTTAATACGCGCCCTTGCATCAGAGCCATAGGTTGCTGGAATACCTGAACTGGCCATGCCATAGGCACTGCTACCGGGGTCATAGGCCATGCGCGACAAGCCGTTGTTGTCGTTGTTAACGCTATCGCCCGTGTCGGCCACCTGCAGCCTGAAGCCCGCATCTTTGCCCGAGTCTTTCGAAGTTAATTGCAAACGGTCTTGGGCACCGTCAAAAAAGGCTGTCGCCACCACACCGGCACCCGCGGCATTGATTTTTGCAGCCAACGTGGCGACCGTATCGGTTGCGGTGGCCGTAATGGCAAAGTCAGCGCTGCCCGATGCTGCAGTAAACGTAGGACGGGACGTGGTAATCCCGTTGGTGGCATTCGTCACCGCAGTGGTGGCATTCGTCACCGCAGTAGTCGCGTTAGACACAGTGGTCGTAGCGGTGCTAACGGTTGCAAAGGCGGTGGCACGGTCGCTTGTGGCGGTTGCCAAGACTGCAGCTTTAGCGGAGGCATCCGCGTCAGCCACCAACTTGTCGCCGTTTGCGCTTGTGACAGCTGCGCTTGCAGTCCCGGCATTTGCTGTGGCTGTGTCCCGATCGGTTTGCGCCGTAGCCGCGGAAGCGGCCGCGGCGACTGCTGTAGCGTTGGCGCCATCCCGCGTAACGGTTGCTGCTGCAACTGCCCCGTTTGCGGATGCCAGCACCGCCGCTTTGTCGTTTCTATCCGTAGTGGCAGCAGTTACTGCCGCATTTGCAGCCACCAGCACAGCTGCCTTGGCGGATTTATCGGACGTAGCCGTGGACAAGTCTGCATTGGCCGTGGCAACCGCAGCCACAGCCACCGATTGCGCAGATACAGCGCTGTTATAGGTGCTGGTAGCGGTTGCGACATCCGCCACAGCGGTGGCTTGCGCTGCCAGCGCGGTTGCCTTGGCGCTCGCTGCCAACGCGGGGGTGGTACCGGCCGACGTGGCCGCGTCAATCGCCTGACCCTTGAGCAGAGATGAGTTGGTGGCATCTGCGGGTGCGGTGATTGCGTCCGCGGCAGCTCCCACGGTGGGGTCCGCAGTTGCCAGTGCGCTGCGGGCACTCAACATTGCAGCACGGGCATTGCTTTCATCCGTCTGCAAACCCGCAGTGACATGGTCATTGGCTGCAATAGAGGCCACCCAAGTTGCGTAATTTGTTGCATAGGTCTGCAACGCGTCTTTAGTAGTTACGAGTGGAGCTGGAAGTGAAGCGGCATAGGCGGTTGCATAAGTTTGTAGGTCATTACTCGCCGTCTGGTCATCCTGTAGCGCGGCGGTGGCTGCGTCAGACGCAGTATTTGCCGCAGCAGCCAGCGCAAATTGCGTATTTGCAGCCGTCAAGACCCCATTGGCGGTGGACAGCCCCGACGTCGCGGTGGACAACGTCGAATTGGCCGCCGTCAAAGTCGCATTAGAGGAAGTGACCGCATTGGACGCGATCGTCCATGTCGCATTCGCAGTATTTGAGTCCGACAGGGCTGTAGCCGCACTCGCACCGGCACTGGCAAGCGTTGCGTCGGCGGCATCGTAGTCAGCCTGCGCCGCTGCAATTGCGGCGGGCGCGGCAGCTGTGGCATTGTCCAAAGAAGTTTGTGCGGCCAGTGCGGTTGCTGCTGTACTTACCGACGTAGCGTTGGCGGTCGTCAACGCGCCTTCGGAGGACACCCGCAGGGCTTCAGCCGCATTGGAAGCCACCACAGCACCGTTGTAAGTGCTTGTAGCAGCAAGAGCCACCCCGTTTGCTGCAGCGGAATCCCCAAGCGCTGTTGCCAAGTCAGCATCTGCGGTGCCAAGCGCGGTGTTGGCATCGGTCAACGCGGTATTTGCGTTGGTAAGGTTGGTTTGCGCAGTCACCAAAGCGGCTTGGGCGACTGGCAGCGCGGCATCAGCGGCGGCAACACCCGTGTTGTCCGCACCTGCATTCGTGGAAACACCGCTCCAGGTTCCCAGACGAAAAGTGATGGTCCCAGCCCCTACATAGGAGCCCGCTGTAACGGCCGCCGACGATACGGATTGTTTTTGCGCCAAAGCATCAACATCCAGCGTAAAAGAGGTGGCCGCCGCCGCGTTGGTCACAGCAATAGTGGCCGCGCTGGTATTGCTTGAGCTGGCATTGCGCGCAGCCCACGCTGTGGCGGTTGACAGGCGGGTGGCCACGTCGGTGAGCCCGGCGAACTGAGACTTAATGTCCCCCATGGCAGAAATTTGGCCGCTGACGTTGGTCGCTTTCAGCTCAAGAGACTTCAGCGGCTGCTTCTCCAGCGCCACCAGTTGGGTGATGATGCTGGTGACATCAAGCCCGCTGCCAATACCGGTAGATGAAATGCTAGCCATGGTGAGCTCCTAGGTGAACCGAACAACAAAGATTATCGCCAAGCACCTCACGAACTAACTGCCCATAAGGTCTGCAATACCCGTTCATTTTGGGCGCCCTTGTGCCAGAACACAAAGCAACCCCAATGATGACATCGGCAAATCCCAGAAGAAGTTAAACGCCAAAAAGGCGGCTATTCACCCCACTCTTCCCAGCTTTACCCGCAGCGCTAAGCAAATGTCTGCCGCTGCTTCGCCAGAAACGGGCGGTCAATCTGGACCGCGACTGCCGCCACTGCCTCAACCCGAACAGTGGCATGTCTTCACTCAATGGACGCCGGTTTGCGCGCGGAGCGCAACTTGGCCGCGCGCACCGCAGCATCCAAGGCACCCAAATCGTGCTCTGGCGCTGCCAGATCGGGGATTGCTCTCGCGCAGCCCATGAGCCACAGCGCCGTGGCAAACACTCCAAAAGAAACGCTGGGGTCTCCTTTTTCCATGCGCATAAGGGTGGGCTTGGACACACCAATACGCTGCGACCAGACTTTGCGCGACTCCCGTCTGCGCTTGCGCGCCACCGCCAAATTTTCACCCAGCACGCGCAAATGGTTCAGCACTGCGGGGGGAATGGAATCGATAGCTGCGGAGCGTTTAGACATGATGCAAATAACAGCGCATTCATATAAATACGAATATATATGCTATTTTTCTAGCCATTTGCTTAGTCGCTGCGAACAACAGCTGTTCACAGCAGCGAAGCTGAACAAACATTTTTTGCTATTGAAATAATAGCTGCTTACGCATATGCAACGGGGGCTGCAGCCATATTTGGCATAAATTTCAGGCATGAAAAAAGCGACAACAGTCAGACTGTCGTCGCTTTTTTGATTGAAGTCCTGAAGTGAACCCATACTCCGGGTTCACTTCAGACCTGAGTTTGCTTACCGCAGCAGGGCCAACACACCTTGTGGCAACTGGTTGGCCTGAGCCACCATCGCCGTACCAGCCTGCTGCAGAATCTGCGAGCGGGACAGGTTGGCGGTTTCAACCGCAAAGTCAGCATCCTGAATACGCGAGCGTGATGCAGTCAGGTTTTCTGCCGATGTCGCCAAGTTAGCCGTCACAGAATCAAAACGATTTTGAATAGCACCAAAGGTGCTGCGCAGGGTGCTAACACCAGCAAGAGCAGCGTCAACTGTCTCAATCGTACTGTTGGCGTTGGCTACGCTGGTTACTGATGAGCTGTTCAATGCACTGCTTCCAAGTGCCAGTCCGCCTGCAACAAAACCGGCAACTACAGCATCTGCTCCAGCCAGTTCGATCCGCTCATTTGAAGACAACCTGATTGTTCCAACGGCAGTAAATGCAGCAGTGGTTGGATCAAGGGCCAAATTGGTTGTGTTGTTTTTCCCATCGATCGTCGCAGTAAGACCTTGCGCTAAGGTCTGACCGGTTACGGCGATATCCCTGCCATCTGCAGCCGACAAAGTAACGTTTCCTCCAGAAAAGCTTGCAGTCACACCTGTCGCACCAGAGTTTTGATTGACACCTGCGGCCCATTGCTCACCGGTAAGCCCAATGGCCGAAGCGTTAAAAATCTCTGTTCCATTGATCGTAAGGTCGTAGGCTTCCGTTGTCGTCACATAGGACATGGTCATAGAAGTGTTTGCCTCTGCCTTAAGGCCTGCAATGCCCGCGGCCTTTATAGCTTCTACCTTGGCATACGCGCTGCCTTCTGTTTGGCCATCTCCGGCGCCTGCTACAGATGCGTCGACGGTAACTGCGGCCTTGCTTCCAACAGTTATTGCCAAATCCCCCACAAATACGGCGGTAGTTACGCCAGCACCCTGCGCTCCAACAGCCTTGGCGCCGTCAAACGAACTAGCAGCATCATTCAAGCCATCCACGTAATCGGCGCGACGGCCGAGATTAGTTGTGCGTTGGCTTGAGGTCAAATCCAGTGAAATTGTTTGCCCGACGTTTGCACCCACTTGGAAAACGGCACTTCCAAACGATCCATCCAGCAGGTTTTGTCCGTTGAACTGAGTTTGTGAGGCCACACGGTCAATTTCAGCAATACGCTGCTGCACCTCAAGGTCCAGTGATGCGCGGTCAGAAGACGTGTTGGTGGAGTTGGCTGATTGCACTGCCAATTCACGAATACGTTGCAAGTTGGCTGTCATCTCGCCCAATGCGCCCTCAGCCGTTTGCGAGAGGGAAATACCATCATTGGCATTGCGTGAAGCTTGACTGAGGCCTCGAATCTGGGCGGAGAAACGCTCGCTAATTGCCAGACCCGCCGCGTCATCTTTGGCGCTGTTAATGCGCAAGCCCGACGACAGACGCTGCATAGAAGTAGTCAGCGAAGCCTGGCTCATGCTCAAGTTGCGCTGGGCAGTCAACGAATTGATATTGGTATTGATGGTGGATGCCATGGTAATAACTCCTGTAAAAAGCTCACTAAATCCGGCGACATGCCGATCTCAACGCCAGCACTGCTGCTGGCCGCTATGACCGGTGCACCACCCTAGGCGCCTTCCGGACGACAGGTTGTTTATGACCCGTTGGAATTGTTTTCGGGTGCTTCGCGAAAAACTTTAGTCCGCTGTGCAACTTCTATTGCAATAACACGCGACTTCTGCCAAGCATTTGCAATTTAAAGGGGGTTTACACCCCTTCTCTTGCATATAAGGGTTTACCCCTATCAAGAATCGGCATCGAAGGCAAATTAGCGCGGGATTTACCGCGTTTATTGGCATTTCAGCTTTTAGTGGCATCTCCACAATTTACCCATCGTTACTGATTTGTCTGCGGGTAAGCAGGCTTTGCAATCGGCGGCGACGCCGGTTCATATCTTTTTAGGAGTTTCGCAATGGCCTCAACTATCAATACCAACATCGCGTCGTTGACGGCGCAGCGTAATCTCGGCCTGTCCCAAGCGTCCTTGCAAACGTCGATGCAGCGCCTGTCGTCCGGACTGCGCATCAACAGCGCAAAAGACGATGCTGCCGGCCTTGCCATCAGCGACCGCATGACTTCGCAAATTCGCGGGCTGAATATGGCAGCGCGCAATGCCAACGACGGCATATCCCTCTCCCAAGTGGCGGAGGGTGCCATGGGCAGCATCTCCGCCAACCTGCAGCGCATTCGCGAACTGGCGGTGCAGTCTGCGAACGGCACCAACAGCACTAGCGACCGGGCCGCATTGCAGCAAGAAGTTGCGCAACTGAAGCAAGAAATTGCGCGTGTAGCAACTCAAACCCAATTTAACGGGTTAAACCTTTTAGACGGCAGCTTTGCCACGCAGCAGTTTCAGGTGGGCGCTAATGCCAACCAAACCATTGGTGTCAGTGTGGCAAGCGCCTTGGCGACAGACATGGGAAACAACAAGATTTCATCCACCACTGCGCCAGGCATGACAACCGCTGGCGCAGCGACTGCAGGCCCGCTCAGCAACCCAGTCAATGTAACTGCCGCAGTCAATGGATTCACGGCGCAAGATTTGACGATTTCAGGTAACGGCACGGTCAATACAACCACTGGCACGCTGCTCACGGGCGCAACCGCAAAAGCCATCGCTACAGCGGTCAATGCGTTTACCTCGCAGAGCGGCGTCACAGCAGTGCCAAGTAACACCGCGACGATAACGGGCATTGCCGCGACAGGCTCGGTGCAGTTCGAACTGATGGGGGCGAATTCAACACCGATTACTATTTCTGCCACGGTGAGCAATGTCAGCGACTTGGCATCGATCGCGCAATCCATCAACCAGCAAACAGGGCTCACTGGCATTACAGCCGTTGCAGACAAGGTTGGAAAACTGGTCCTCACCAATACGACAGGTGACGACATCAAGGTTGGCAACCTAAGTGCTACCGGCGGGCTGGTCGGGGCCACGATTCAAGGGGCAGACACCACGACTGCAGCAGTTGCGATAGCGGTAGGGCCTACAGTTAACACGGTGGGCGGCAGCGTTTCATTCAACTCCTCCACCAGTTTTTCAATTGCCACCAATGGTGCTGGCACGGACTTCTTTGCCACCGCAAACAACGGCAGCACCCTGGCTTCCGTTGCCAGTGTCGACATCAGCACCGTAGCCGGTGCAACCGATGCATTGCTTACCATCGACTCTGCCTTGTCGACCGTCAGCAGCAACCGCGCAACCCTAGGCGCCATCCAAAACCGTTTCTTAACCACCATCGACAACGTCAACACCACCAGCGAAAACCTGTCAGCATCCCGTTCGCGGATTCAAGACGCGGACTTTGCGATGGAAACGGCCAACCTGTCTCGCACCCAGATCCTGCAACAAGCCGGTACGGCGATGGTCGCCCAGGCCAACCAGTTGCCACAAGGCGTGTTAGCCCTGCTGCGCCAGTAGTCGGGTCGCAGCCTGCAGTGCAGGCTTAGCGGCTGGCTTTCTGCTGGTTTGCAACTGATTTTGAACGGATGGGCGAAGGGCTTCGCGAGAGCGGGCTTGCGCGTCGGGTTTCAATCTACTTACAAGCCCAAGCGCTTGAGTCTTCACGCGGCTATTGCTGCAGTTAACACCTGTTCGGCTGGATTGCTACGCCACTACGGCGGCCATCTCTGAGCCACAACGATCGAATATTTATATCGCCTGTAGGAGTTTCCCCTACAGGCTGCTGTCGTTTGCCCTACATCCGGATTAGCCATTTTCGGATTTAAGTTCTTGGGGTTCAGATCCAGAATTGGCTCCATGGTGATTCAACTGAATTGCCCCCCAAACCAGGAGCCGAACATGACCAACGAACAAATGCTGACCGAAATCCGCGAAGCAAACTTGACCTACCTGATGCTGGCACAAAACATGATTCGCCAGGATAAGGCCGAAGCACTCTTTCGCTTGGGCATGTCTGAGGAGGCCGCCGACCTGATCGGCGCCCTGTCTACCGCCCAAATCTTGAAAATCGCCTCCGGCAACATGCTGCTGTGCCGCTTCCGGGTGGACGACGACATTGTGTGGAACCTGCTGACCAACCACACCGTCAACAAGGTGGACAACGACTCCACCACCAAGCTGCATGCCAGCATTTTGATGGCCGGCCGTTTTGCCGAAGCCATGTAATTAGTCACCGTCTACAAGTATCAGGAGCAGCACCATGGCCACAAAAAGCGTTTTGAATGATTCCAAGCAAGTTGAACGTGCAGTTGCACTGATTAACCTGGGCGCTCGCCTGCAGGTGCTGGAAAGTGAAACGGATTTGTCCTACGAGCGCTTGCTGCGCCTGTACAAAGAGGTGGCGGGCCGCTCCCCCAGCAAGGGCCAACTCCCCTTTTCGACCGACTGGTTTTTGACATGGCAGCCCAACATCCATGCATCGCTGTTCCAAAACACCTATGAATACCTGACCAAGGTCAGCGCGTTGGACGACATTGACGCGATCATGAAAGCCTATAAGTTGTACACCGAGCAAATCGCAGCCTGTGGTGTGGAGCCGCTGCTGACCATCACCCGCGCATGGCGCCTGGTGAAGTTCATCGACAACAACATGCTGTCCATGACCAAGTGCTCCAAATGCGGCGGCCACTTTGTGAGCGAGGCCTATGAAAACTCCCGCCACTACGAGTGCGGCCTGTGCACCCCCCCCGCACGGGCAGGCAAAGGCGCGACAACCGGCGGCATTTTGCTGCATTAATGCTATAGTTTTAGTAGCTGCTTGCGCAGTATCCGCGGGGGCTAGGTGCCAATTTGGCAATATATTCAAGTCCCCCCGCGTTGGGACGATATGATAGGGACCGGGCGTAAAAGCCAAGCTCATCAACCCTAGAGGCCTTTGGCTTCCCTGTCACAATGCGCCTATGTTTGTAATCGTTGGTTGGCTCGTAATCTTGGTGTGCGTGTTTGGCGTGTACATCTTCCACGGTGGCAACATCAAGGTGATCTTGACCGCGTTGCCGTTTGAGATGATCACCATCGGTGGTGCCACCATTGGTGCGTTTCTGGCAAACAACCAGATGAAAGTGGTCAAAGCGACCATGAAAGGCCTGGGCCAGTGCTTCAAAGGCAGTAAATACAACAAGGACCGCTACATGGAGTTGCTGGCCCTGCTGTACGACATTCTGCAGAAAGCCCGTAAGGAAGGCCTGATGGCTATTGAGAAAGACGTGGAAGAGCCCCACGATTCCGCCATCTTCAAAAAATACGCCACCGTGGGCTCCGACCACCATGTGGTCGAGTTCATTACCGACTACCTGCGCATGATGGTCTCAGGCAACCTGAATGCCCACGAGATCGAGTCCCTGATGGACAACGAAATGGAAACCCACCACAACGAAGCCCATGCTGCCGTAGCGGCACTTCAGCGTGTTGCCGGTGGCCTGCCGGCATTCGGCATTGTGGCTGCGGTGCTGGGGGTGGTGAACACCATGGGCTCGGTGGGTCAACCGCCCGCAGTGCTGGGCGGCATGATCGGCTCCGCCCTGGTGGGTACATTTTTGGGTATTTTGCTGGCCTACGCCTTTGCCGAGCCGCTGGCGGGCGTGCTGGAACAAAAAGTGGAAGAAGGCAGCAAAGAGCTGCAGTGCATCAAAACCACGCTGCTGGCCAGCATGCAGGGCTACAACCCTTCCACCGCCATCGAGTTTGGCCGCAAGGTACTCTTTTCGACTGAACGGCCCACGTTTGCCGAACTGGAAGCCCATGTCAAGAAGAAGTAGCGGCGCGGGGCATTAAGCATGGCAGGAGACGCAAAAAAACTCCAGCCCATCATCATCAAGCGGGTCAAAAAAGGCGGCCACGCGGTGCATGGGGGTGCTTGGAAAATCGCTTACGCCGACTTCGTGACCGCCATGATGGCGTTTTTTCTGTTGATGTGGTTGCTGGGCAGCACGTCTGAAGGCGACAAAAAAGGGATTTCCGACTACTTTCAGTCCCCGCTCAAGGTTGCCATGCAAGGTGGCGCGGGCGCGGGCGCAAGCAACAGCGTAATTACCGGGGGCGGCAGCGATTTGACCCAGTCTGCGGGACAGTCCAAACGGGGAGATGGAGAAGAGAAAAAAGCCAAGAAGATGTCGGGCGATCAAAAAAAGGTTGAACGCGCCAAACGGGACGCCCAGACGCTGGCAGACATCAGTGCCAAAATTGCAGGGGCCATCTCCAACAACCCCAAGATGGCGGAGTTCGCATCACAAATTCGCCTGGAAATCACGCCAGACGGGCTGCAAATTCAGATTATTGACGACCAAAAACGCCCCATGTTTGACGCCGGGAGCGCCAGCGTCAAACCCTATATGCGCGATATATTGCGCGAAATCGGCTTTGTTTTGGCAGATGTGGACAACAAAATTAGCCTGGACGGCCACACGGACCGCTCCGCCTATGGCAACACAGCGCGCGGCTATAGCAACTGGGAGCTGTCAGCCGACCGCGCCAACGCCACACGCCGGGAGCTGGCCGCCTCCGGCCTGCCGGAAGAAAAATTGGCACGGGTCGTGGGCATGGCCTCCAGCCTGCTGCTCGAGCCGACCGACCCCTTAAGCCCCAGCAACCGCCGCATTAGTATTTTGGTCATGACCAAAGAGGCGGAAGATCGCTTGTTGGGCCCAAACCGGGTGCCCATAGAGCTGGAGATTGAAACCGAGCCAAGCCAAGGCACTGCTGGTGCAAAATCACGACCATAAATCGGCCAAAATTCGGTCATACTCTCCCCAATACGAAAACCGCCCGCGAAAGAGTTATCCATGTCCAAAGAACTGCGCTTTTTAGTTGTCGATGACTTCTCCACCATGCGACGGATTGTGCGCAATCTGCTTAAAGAGAGTGGATATGCAGAGGGCGACGAAGCCGAAGATGGCGTTGTTGCCCTTCAAAAGCTGCGCAACAGCAGCTTTGATTTCGTTGTCAGCGACATCAATATGCCCAACATGAATGGATTCCAGCTGTTGGCCGAAATCAAAAAAGACGACAAATTAAAGCACCTGCCGGTGCTGATGGTGACCGCTGAAGCCCGCAAGGAAGACATCGTGCTGGCCGCCCAGCAAGGCGCTGCCGGCTATATCGTCAAACCCTTTACCAAGGCAACGCTGGAAGACAAGGTCAATCACATTCTGACCAAGAATGGCTTGAAGTGAGCTTTGGCTCGTAGGTCTTTCCAATGAGGAGGGGCATTACCCCTCTTATCAACCTTTAGTTCTGGAAGTCGGTTGCGACAATGGTGGGAACTTTAGAGTCCCGCCACCATGGAATCAGGCAGTCAAGATCGCAACCTACCCGCCTCCGAGCGAAAGCTCAAGAAGGCGCGGGAGGACGGACAAGTTACCCGCTCCGAGGAGCTGAAACACCTTGCTGTGCTGGGGTTTGGCGCAATCAGCCTAATGGTGCTTGCGCCCATTCTTTTCGACCAACTCAAGCTCAGTCTGAGCCAGCAGTTGTCGTTCGACTTAACCACAATTAGACAAACCGGCAGCATGCTGGCTCGCTTGAGCGATGCCACATCCATTGGCTTGGCGGGCGCAGCCGTTTTTGCTGCCATCGTGTCGGCGGCCGTGGTAGCGGCCAATGTATCAACCGGCGGATGGGTTACAAGTTTGAAGCCGGTTATGCCAGATTTCAGCCGCATCAACCCGATGTCGGGCTTTGGCAATCTTTTCACAAAGAAGAAAATTGTCTCCGTTCTGAAAATGCTGGTGCTCACCAGTATTTTGTTCGCTATTGCCACCAGCTTTCTCACCAACGGGCTGCAATCAGTAGCGTCGCTGGTCTTACAACCTTCGTCTGGCGCGATCGCCTACTTAACGCAATGGCTGACCACCGGCATGGGGCTGATGCTGTTGGTGCTGCTGGTCGCAGCCATGGCGGATGTGCCCCTGCAGGCGTTTTTGCACAAGGGCGAAATGAAGATGTCGCACCAAGAGGTCAAGCAAGAGGGCAAAGAGAACGACGGCAACCCCCAGATGAAGGGGAAGATTCGCCAACGTCAGCGCGAAATGGCCCAAAAGAGCAGCGTAAATTCCGTACCCAAAGCCGACTTTGTGGTGATGAATCCGACCCACTTTGCCGTTGCAATCCGCTACGACGAAAAGACCATGCACGCGCCACAAGTGATCTCCAAAGGCGCCGACCTGCTTGCGCTGAAGATCCGGGATGTGGCCAAGCACCATGCCATTCCGGTTCTGCAGTCCCCCATGCTGGCCCGGGCGCTGTATGCCAACGCGGAGCTAAATCAGGACATTCCTTCAGCCCTGTACACAGCGGTGGCGCAAGTGCTGGCCTATGTTTACAAGCTACGCGCCGCAATGCGAGGCGCCGGCCCCATGCCGACCGACGTGCCACAGCCGTTCGTTCCGCCTGAGCTGGATCCCTTGAGCAAAACAATTAAGGCGGCCACCGCATGAACGCCCAACTGAAATCATTCCAGCAGTGGTACGGTAGCAACTCGCACCTGATCCAGGGCGCTGCCGCGCCCATGCTGGTGGTGGCAATTTTGGCCATGATGGTCTTGCCGCTTCCACCCATATTGCTGGATGTGTTCTTCACCATCAACATTGCCGTTGCTTTGATGGTGATGATGGTGGCGGCCTACATGATTCGCCCGCTGGACTTTGCGGCATTCCCATCGGTACTGCTGCTCACCACCTTGATGCGGCTGTCACTCAATGTGGCGTCAACCCGGGTGGTATTGCTGGAAGGCCACACCGGCCCGGGTGCCGCAGGTGGCGTGATTGAGGCCTTTGGCCACTTTTTGATTGGCGGCAACTTTGCCGTGGGTTTGATTGTCTTCGCCATTTTGGTGGTTATCAACTTTGTCGTGGTGACCAAGGGTTCAGAGCGCATTGCAGAGGTGTCCGCGCGGTTCACCCTGGACGCCATGCCCGGCAAACAAATGGCGGTGGATGCCGACCTGAACGCGGGCCTGATTGACGAGAAGGAAGCCAAGCGCCGCCGTGCCGAGGTGGGTGAAGAGGCAGAGTTCTTCGGCTCCATGGACGGTGCGTCCAAATTCGTGCGCGGTGATGCGATTGCAGGCATTTTGATTCTGCTGATCAATATTTTTGGCGGCTTTGCGGTGGGGATACTGCAGCACGACTTGACGGCCTCGCAGGCGGCAAACACTTACATTCTGCTGGCCGTCGGTGATGCGTTGGTGGCACAGATTCCGGGCTTGCTCATTTCCGTGGCGGCTGCCATGGTGGTTTCCCGCGTGGGCAAGGACCAGGACATTGGCAAGCAAATCATTGGACAAATGTTTGTCTCGCCCCGCGTGCTCGGCATCACGGCAGTCATCATGTTTATTCTGGGCGTCATACCCAATATGCCGCATTTTGTGTTCTTGGGAATCTCTGCTGTGCTGGGTTACGGCGCGTGGGCTTTGGCGCACAAGCCAGTGCCGACGGACCCCGAAACGGTTGCACCTGCACCAACCAGCGATGGTGAGGCATCGTGGGACGATCTGCAGCCTGTCGACCAGCTCGGCCTGGAGTTGGGCTACCGTCTGATTGCGTTGGTGGACAAAACACGTCAAGGTGACCTGCTGACCCGCATCAAGGGCGTGCGGCGCAAGTTTGCGCAAGAGGTCGGCTTTTTGCCCCCCCCCGTGCATGTACGCGACAACTTGGAGCTCAAGCCAAGTGCGTACCGCATCACCCTGCGTGGCGTCATTGCCGGCGAGGGCGAAGCATTTCCCGGAATGTTCCTGGCCATTAACCCAGGCGGCATCACCACGCCCCTGATCGGCACCGCCACGACCGACCCCGCGTTTGGCTTACCTGCACACTGGATCGACGAACGGCAGAAGGAAGCGGCGCAAATGGCCGGGTTTACGGTCGTTGATTCAGAGACTGTGATGGCGACCCATTTGTCACACTTGATGCAGGTTCAAGCATCCAAATTACTTAGTCGCACAGAGACACAACAACTCGTGGAACACGTCGCAAAACTGGCCCCCAAACTGATCGAAGAGGTCGTCCCGAAGATGGTTTCGGTCGCGATCTTTCAGAAAGTCCTGCAGCTGTTGCTGGACGAGTCGGTACACATCCGCGATATCCGCACCATCATCGAGTCCATTGCAGAGCATGCCACTGCGACCACGGACCCAGTGGAGTTGGCGCGTCGGGTGCGGGTGGCGTTGTCCCCCGCCATCGTTCAACAGATTTACGGCCCCACCCGCGAGCTCAATGTGATTGCGATTGACCCCAGCCTGGAGCGTCTGCTGGTTCAAGCGCTGGGCAACGCATCCGGTCCGGCACTGGACCCTGGCGTGGCCGACATGCTGACCCGCACCGCCGCCGAGACGGCCATGAAACAAGAGGAAATCGGAGTACCTGCCTGTTTGTTGGTGCCCGATCAAATTCGCGGTGCCATTGCCCGCTTGGTGCGACGCGTCGCGCCTCGCCTGCAGGTGCTCTCGCACAGCGAAATTCCAGAAACCCACACGATCCGTATTGGCCCGATTCTTAGAGGCGCATCATCATGAACATCCAACGCTTTACCGCACCCACATCCCGCGAAGCACTTGCCAAGGCGCGGATGGTTTTTGGCGATGGCACCCTGATCTTGTTTAACCGCGCCACAGAAAATGGCGTGGAAGTAGTCGCCACTGCTGAGGACTCCCTGGCAGCATTAGACCGAGGACAAAGCCCCGCCACCCAACAAGGGAGCAACGCAAGAAGCCCCTCTGCCCCACCGACCTACCAGGAAGTGGCCAGCAAGGTTGAAGACGATGCGACTCAACTGTCCATGAGCACCTTGTCGTTTCAGGACTATGTCCGCGAACGCATGTTGCGCAAGCGGCATGAGTCGGAGCAGCAACAACCCGAGGCGCCCGCCCCAAGTCCTGAGCCGCAAGCGCGGCCCCGTGTGGCACTGACCCAAAGGATTCCTGCCGACTTCGCGCTTGCGCCAAGCAAGACGGCGCGCAAACCGCAAGCACCCGCCGCGCAGAGCACCAACACGCAGCAGGGCATCGTGGACGAGTTGCACGCCATGAAGGACCTGATTGAGGACCGGTTCAATACCTTGACCTGGCTGGGTGAGGCGCGCCAAAACCCGATTCAGTCGAATTTGATGCTCAAGCTCATTCGAGCCGGCTACTCCCCAACTTTGTCCCGGACGATTTTGGAGCGCATGCCCGAAGAGATGGACGCCGCACAATCGTTGCGTTGGGTCATTGATGTTCTGGAGCGCAATCTGCGGACCGATTCCGACGGCCCTGCGCTACAAGAAGAAGGCGGTATTTTTGCCCTGATTGGTGCCACTGGCGTCGGCAAGACGACGACGGCAGCCAAGCTTGCCGGCCTGTGCGCACGCACACACGGTGCAGGTAGTGTGGGCCTGATCACTTTGGACACCTACCGCGTAGGGGCACAAGAGCAACTGCGTGCCTACGGAAAAATGCTGGGCGTGGTGGCGCACCTGGCCCACGACAAGGCTGCCTTGCAGGACCTACTGGGACTCCTCTCCAACAAGAAAATGGTTTTGATCGACACCACGGGCCTGGCCCCACGCGACCCGCGCAAGCGCGAGATGATGGAACTGCTGGATCTGCCCAATGTGAAACGTCTCTTGGTGCTCAATGCTGGCGGTCATGGCGACACCCTGGATGATGTCGTTTCGGCGTTCAAATCGCCCAACGCCCAGCAGGTCATTTTCTCGAAAATTGACGAAGCAGTGAAGCTTGCACCCGCCATTGACGCGGCCATTCGCCACCAGCTGGTGCTGCGCGGAGTGACCACAGGCCAACGGGTGCCCGAAGATTGGGAAGCGGCTGATGCGACCAAACTGGTTCGTACTTCCATGCGCACCACCGGCAATTCGGCGTTTGACCCCAAAGCAAGTGATCTTGGCTTCTTCTTCACCCCTCCCGCGGGTTCCACTCTGACCAGGGGGCGTCTGGATGCTTGAACGTCCCACCAACCAAGCCGCTGGCTTGCTTGATCTGGCGAGCCCCCAAGGGCCCCGCCTGATGGCCATGGTGAGCCACGGCGACGAGCAATCGGAATTGCATCTGTTGTGGAGGCTTTGCTCTTCCTTGGTAGATTTTGGTTATGCAGTCACCGTCCTGGACGCCACGACCCGTGAGTCCGATAGCAACCCGGGCCTGGAGCAGCTTCTGGAATACGCGTATTGGCGCGATGCAGAACATCTAAACGCCCCTGAATGGACGGTAATGCCCGCCGCATTAGGGCTGCAATCCCTCGCGGCAATGCCTGAACGCAAAGCGCAAAGCCTGCAACATTTGGGACGCCTGTTCCAGCACGAGGGTGCCCTCATCCTGTACGGCAAAGCAGATTGGCTGGTGCCACTGCTGTCAGACAGTGGGCTCCGCCCCCTATTGGCGGTAGCGCCCATGAAGGCATCGCTACTCACCAGTTACCAAGCATTGAAGGTCTTGTTGTTAAAGGGTAGACTTGAGCCTACGATCGTGAATATGGTTCAGGAACGCAACGTCGCACCCCCGGCAAAAACTCGCACCATTGCGGCAAGTTTGACCGACTGTGCCATGAATTTTTTAGGCTACGAAGTGAACGCTCTGAACATTGCAACCCCGTCCGGCGACGATCGGCCCTGCGTTGGCATCCAACAACTGGCCTTGCGAATGATCCAAAGCGCGATGCCGCTGGAGTCCGACCCTCTCGGTGCCATGCCGCAAGCGCAGGGGTACAGCATGGATACACTTTCGAGGACGCATTGATGTACACCGCCAAAGGGCAACTGGACCGCAATGCCCTGATCAAGCAATACCAGCCACTGGTACGTCGGTTGGCGCACCACATGATGGCCAAACTTCCGCCTAGTGTAGAAGTCGACGATCTCATTCAGGTCGGGCTTATCGGTCTATCCGATGCCCTTACCCGGTTCGAAGCCTCGCAAGGCGTGCAGTTTGAAACCTTTGCCACCCAGCGCATTCGTGGGGCCATGCTGGACGAATTGCGCGAAAACGACTGGATGTCACGCGGCTCCCGCAAGAGCCAAAAAGACATTGAGGTGGCGATGCGTCGCCTGGAGCATCGCTTGGGCCGCAGCCCCGTGGAGTCCGAAATTGCGGCTGAAATGGGCATGGCGCTTCCCGACTACCAAACTTTGCTCGGCAAAGTGCGCGGAACTCAGCTGGTGTATTTGGAGGACATGTCCCGCCACAGCGAAGATGATGACACCTATCTGGACCGTCATGTGGCCGACAATGAAGCCGACCCTTTGAGCATGCTGCGTGACCATCGCCTGCGTCAGGCTTTGGTCCTTGCCATTAAGGGGCTGCCTGAGCGCGAGCAATACATCATGAGCATGTACTACGAGCAAGACATGAATCTCAAAGAGATTGCAGCGGCTCTGGACGTCACCGAGTCCCGCATCTGCCAGCTTCACAGCCAGTCCATCGCCCGTCTGCGGGCAAAAATGCGCTCCCACTAGTCTGATACCACTAGCCCCTACGGGCCAATGGTCTGTGGCCAGTTAGGCCGACATCACTTTGAATTGCCCCGACTGCCGCACGCCGCCCCCGTAAGGGCCGGTGCTGGTGGAGGAATAGGTGGCGGTTTGTGTGGCCGGCACGACCAACTGGAGCGCCCGGTCAACATAGAACGATCGACGCATTAGATTGGCATGCAAGGAAGGCAATCCTGTTGCCAAGGCTTTCAAACGCGAGGCTAAATGCACAGGGGCCAAGCTGGTCCGACCCAATTCGTCGGCGACCTGCAAAAAGTCCACCGCCAACTGTTGCAGCGCCGTACTGCTTGACTGCACCAGGATAGGATCCCCGTCGATCAACGCGGAAGAGACCTCGTTGAACTGCTGCTCAAGGAGGTCTAGTTGCTTTTCCAGCGAAATAAATGACATTTCAGAACCTTTGCACTTGGGTGTGTGCACAGGTCTGGCTCAACGTGTCGTGCGCTTGAGCATTTCCTGTGCGTTGGATAGCAGCTTGTCCGCGATGGCCTCGGGATTGACCTGATAGGTCCCATCCTGAATCGCAGCGCGTACGGTAGCTACTTTTTGGGTGTCGACGTCCGCACCCTCGTTTCGACTGGATTTCTCCAGTGCACGAGCATGTGTGGACATCGTGACAGCCACCCCAGCCGATGGGGGACTTTGGGCTGCACTGGTTTTGGCCGAAGTAGCCGCACTGGGACCCGACTCCGCTTTTTGGGAAGCGGAGGTCTTGGCCTGCGTGACTAACGCGGGAAGTTCTGACGGTTGACCTATTTTCATTGCGTTCTCCAAAACTACAGTACGTGTAGCCTCGTACGAATGTTATCGGCCCGATCATGACTGACTTAAGGGTTTTTTGCACAGTAATTTGAATTTACAAATCAATTTTTACTGTTCGTATGTCCAGCACCATGCCGGAGGCGATGCGCCCGTTGTCCATTTTAACGCGGGCGAGTTGCCCCACCACACCAGCGGAGAGCGCCTGTGCATCCCCTGTAACCTGAAAGCCTGCGCCTTGCGCAAGCACGCGAACTTGAGCGCCCGCCTGGAATACCTGCGCGGGCTTGACCATGCCCTGGCGCAGAGTTTGCCCGGTTGTCAGCAGCCGTGCCGCCACCAGCCCCTGCCAAGCCGAGCGGTCTTGCAGCACAGCACTCGCCTCCTCGGCCCAATCCACTTCGACCTCCACCAGATCAGCATCGGTCAGGGCGGTACCCGCTGGCACCTGGCCTTTGATCACCCAAGCACGTCCAAATGCCTTGACGGTAGCCGGCATGGATACATTCCAGCGTGACATGCCATCCATGCAACGCAGGCCAACCCGGGTCTTGCCCCACAAGCGTGAGCCTGCCGGGAGATAAGCCTCCACGTTTCCACAAGGTGCAAGCCTAAGCCGGCCGTCAAGGTTGCCAACGGTCAACTCCATCCGCATGGCGACGGCACCTACAGGCTGGGAGGCCGCCACCGCGCCACGGAGCCAATGCTGTGCCACGCTTTGCAAATCTTCATTGGGCTGCGCTTGCGCCCAAACGGCGCCAGACACAAGCCACACGCCAACGCTGGCGGCAACCCTGCTTTTGCACGTTAGCGAAAACAAATCAAAAAAATTGGACATATCGCAACTCCTCGCGCAAATGTCCAATCACGCGCCATGCGCAATGGAACTCTGCTGATGCGGACAACTATAAAGAGACCCTGCACAGCCATCGCCACCAATTGCCCAACATTCACCCCTCAATTCCAACGCTAAAAAATTAAAGGTTTTCCCATAATTGCCTCACGTCGGATTGCCTGGCCCCTGCCCTGCAATTGATGCCCCGAAGCAAAGGTAATCTATGTTCGCCAATATGACCAACGCACTGGACTTTCAGGCCAAAGCCCTGGTCGTGCGCGCTGACCGCCAGCGAATCATTGCGAGCAATATCGCCAACGCTGACACGCCGGGCTATGCCGGGCGTGACATCAATTTCAAAGAAGCCATGAGCGAGGCGCTGGGCGGCGACAAGCTCCCCCTCACCCAAAGCAACACCGCGAGCGGCGGCACCGAGGGCATGACCCACTCGCGCCACATTCCGCTGCAAAGCACCACTGGCAGCCTGGGCGGCCCCAAGCTCGACTACACCACCCAAACCCAGCCAGCCATGGACGGCAACAGCGTTGACTTGGACCGTGAGCGCGCCAATTTTGTGGATAACTCGGTCCGCTACGAAGCCACCCTTCGGTTCATTAACGGCTCTTCCAAAACAATCTTGAGCGCTATTCAGGGGCAGTAAGGCCATTGACTGAGATAACGGAGTAACACCATGTCCATGTTTTCTATTTTCAGCGTCTCCGGGAGCGCCATTAGTTCGCAGTCCCAGCGCCTGAACGTTGTGGCCAGCAACCTTGCCAATGCGGATGCGGTGGCAGGCCCTGATGGGCAAGGCTATAAAGGACGCCAAGTGGTGTTCGAGACCGTCCCCATGGGGTCAGACGCGTCGTCCGGCGTCAAAGTGAGCTCTATTCGCGAAAGCGCCGAGCCCATGCGCCGCGTGCACAACCCCGCCCACCCCGCGGCGGACGCGGATGGCTATGTGAACCAATCGAACGTGAACCCGGTGGAAGAGATGGTCAACATGATCTCTGCCTCGCGTTCTTACCAAAATAACGTTGAGGTGATGAACACTGCCAAAACGCTGTTGCTCAAAACCCTGCAAATGGGTCAGTAAGACTTAAAGGATATTTGCCATGGTCGCTTCTATTTCCAACTTATCTTCCACTGCCGCCAGCACGCCAGCAACGGGGCAAACCAGCGCCAAGGAGCAAACGGACCGCTTCATGAAGTTGCTGGTGGCGCAGCTGAACAATCAGGACCCGATGAACCCGATGGACAACGCGCAGATGACCAGCCAGATCGCACAGATCAATACCGTGTCGGGAATCCAGGAGGTCAACGACAGCATCAAGTCGATGGCCACGCAATTCGCATCTTTGCAAATGATGCAGGGTGCGTCGATGATTGGCCGTGAAGTATTGACCGAAGACAACAAGTTGGCGATCAACGCCGGCGTCGGCAAAGGTGCCTTTGACCTGTCTGGCAGCGCAGACAAAGTGACCGTGCAGGTTCTTTCGCCTGGCGGTCAAGTGCTAGACACGCTCAATCTGGGTCCCATGGCGGCGGGGCGCAATAACTTTGAATGGAATGCAGCCAACTACAGCGGCGCTGGGTCCCCGAGTTTCAAGGTAAGCGCCTCCAGCGGCACGCAAGCGGTAAGCACCACTTCGTTGGCGCGCAGCACCGTGGAGTCCATCAGCAGCGATGCCACCGGAATGAATTTAACCGTCAAAGGTGGCGGCGTCGTGGCCTACAGTGCCATCAAAGCCATTCTTTAAAGCGACAAGAGGAACCAACCATGAGCTTTCAAACAGGTCTTTCCGGTCTCAACGTGTCCAGCAAAAGTCTGGACGTCATTGGCAACAACATTGCCAATGCCAACACCGTCGGGTTCAAATCATCGCGCAATGAGTTCTCCGAACTGGTCGCGGGCTCCCTGGGCGTGGGCGGTGGCAATGCTGCGGGTATTGGTGCCGCTACCGCGGTCATCTCGCAGCAATTCTCCCAAGGCAACATCACCATCACGGGCAGCAGCCTGGATGTTGGCATCAACGGTAGCGGCTTTTACCAGGTCACCAAAACCGATGGGTCTTTGGGCTACACGCGCGATGGGCAGTTCAAGCTGGACAAAGCCGGCAATTTGCTGACCAACACGGGATCGTTCCTTATGGGGTACCCGACTGATGCAACAGGAGCCTCGACCAGCATAACTCCGCAAAAATTGACCCTGCCCACAGGTGCACCGATTCCGGCTAAAGAAACCCTGAACATGACCGCCGAGTTCAATTTGGACGCGCGGGCCAAGAACGAAACGCAAGCCACGGCGGCAGGCATCACCCCCGACCCGCGCTCCAAATACGGCACATCTATCAGCGTGTATGACGCCCAAGGCGTCTCATCCTCGGCCAACCTGTTTTTTACCAAAGTGGATGATCCAACCGGCATCGACCCGTTGTTGGTCAACAAATGGGATGTATTCACGGGACTGGATGATTTAACAGCCACCCCCCCGGTTACGTTTACCGCGATTGGTCGCATTGGCTTTGACAAGTCAGGCAAGGTCGAGTCACCACTGGTTGCGGGCAAGGCCACCATCACCATTGCGGGTGGAAGCATCCCTTCCAACAACCCGAACGAAACCACGCTCAATGCCGCAGGTGCAAAGGTGTTGCCACAAGACATCACCGTAGACCTGGCAGGTGTCACCCAATTCGGTGCCAACTTCAGCGTCACCAACCTGTCGCAAGACGGCTACACCGCGGGTGAGTTCACCAGTCTGGCCATTGACGGCAAGGGCGTTATCAGCACCAGCTACTCCAACGGTCAGACCCTGAAAACGGGCGGCATGATTGCGCTGGCCGACTTCCGCAATTTGCAGGGTCTGGACCCGATTGGCGGTGGCGAATACAAAGAGTCGTTCAAATCTGGCTCTGTCGTCCTGGGGCAACCGGGCGTTGGCAAATTCGGTGAACTTCGTGCGGGTGCGGTGGAAGAATCCAACGTGGATATCACCGCCGAACTGGTGAACATGATGACCGCGCAGCGCAACTACCAAGCCAATGCGCAGACCATCAAGACCCAGGACCAGATCATGTCGACACTGGTCAACCTGCGTTAAGCCGGGATAACACACCATGGACCGCCTCATTTACACAGCCATGACGGGTGCCAATTCCGCAGCGAGTCGGCAGGCGGTTCTATCCAACAACCTGGCCAACGTCTCCACCAACGGCTTTCGGGCCCAACTGGCCACCTACCGGGCCGTGCCCTTGCGCGGCGACGGGGCCACCACCCGGGTTTTTGCGGTCGAGTCCACAGCGGGCCACTCCGACAAACCCGGCCCGGCCATGCGAACGGACAGAAGCCTCGATGCCATGGCCGTGGGCAACACCTGGTTTGGTGTTCAAGGGCTGGATGGCACCGAGGCCTACACCCGCAACGGACATTTTGAGGTGTCGCCTGAAGGCACGCTGACCACCGGCAACGGCTTGCCCGTGCTGTCCAGCGACGGCAGCCCCATTGCGGTTCCCGCCGGTGCGCAGCTGTCCATTGGCAACGATGGCGGCATCAGTGCCAAAGTCGGTACGCAGCCGGCCAACACCATTGGGCGCTTGAAGCTGGTGTCTCCGACGGCCGAAGATCCGCTCAAACGGGGGGAAGATGGCTTGTTCAGAGCGCTGTCAGGCGAGCCGCTTGCCAGCGACGCCACGGCGCGGGTCCAAGTGGGCGTGCTGGAAGGCTCCAACGTCAACATTATTGAAGCGATGGTTGGCATGATCCAAACCGCCCGCCAGTTTGAAACCCAAATGCGCTTACTCCAAACCGCTGAATCCAATGACCGCTCTGCCGGTCAGTTGCTGGGCCTGCAAGGCTAAAACCGAGGTTATATACCATGATCAATTCACTCTGGATCTCCAAAACCGGCATGGAAGCCCAGCAAATGCAGCTGGACGTTATCTCCAACAATTTGGCAAACGTGTCCACCAATGGATTCAAAAAATCGCATGCGGTTTTCGAAGACTTGATGTACCAAAACCTGCGCCAAGTAGGCTCCAACTCCACCGAGCAGTCCACCCTTCCGACCGGTCTGCAGATCGGCTTGGGGGTGCGCACGGTTGCAACCAGCCGAACCTTCTCGCAGGGCAACCTTCAGCAGTCCAACAACAATCTGGACGTGGCCATTCAGGGCAACGGCTTCTTCCAGCTGACCATGCCAGACGGCACGATCGGCTACTCCCGGGACGGTGCCTTTCAGGTCGACAGCGGCGGCCGATTGGTCACCTCGTCTGGGCTGGTGGTCGCCGGCGGCATTACCGTGCCGGCCAATGCAACCAACGTCACCATTGGCCAGGACGGGGCGGTTTCGGCCTCCATCCCCGGCACAACTGCCCCGCAGTCCATTGGTACCATCACCACGGCCAGCTTCATCAATCCGGCCGGCCTGGAGCCCAAAGGGCAAAACATCTATGCCGAGACAGTTGCATCCGGCCAACCCAACGTGGGCACACCCAACACCAACGGCCAGGGCGCACTGATGCAAGGCTTTGTAGAAACTTCCAACGTGAATGTGGTGCAGGAGCTGGTATCGATGATCCAGACCCAACGCGCCTATGAAATGAATTCCAAGGCCATTCAAACATCCGACCAGATGCTGCAAAAGCTCGGACAACTGTAAAGTTTGAACTGTGAGGATTGCTATGAAAACTATAGCTGGTTACGCACACTCCATAAGGGCTAGAGCCTTATTTGGCACCTATTTTTTCACTATTTTTGGAGCCTGTTTGGTAACCACGGGGTGCAGCTCACTGCCCCAGCCTGTCAAAGTGGATTTTGCCGAGCCAAAAATCGTGCAGGGCACACCGCCCACCGCGTTGGCGGCCAAACCCGCCACCGGCAGTTTGTACCAAAGCGTGGGCTACCGCCCCTCTTTCGAGGACCGGCGCGCGCGCCAAGTGGGCGACACTGTGACCATCCAGATTGTGGAAAACGTCACCGCCAGCCAGAAATCGACATCCACGGTCAACCGCAGCTCTTCTGTTGACTCGGCCATCACCGCCCTGCCGATGCAAACATTGTCAGGATTGGGGAAGTTTGACGTAGGCGCCTCGTCCAACAACAATTTTTCTGGCAAAGGCGGCACCGAAAGCGCCAACACGTTCACCAGCTCAATCACCGCCACGGTCATTGAGGTCTTGCCCAACGGCCACCTGGTGGTCGCCGGTGAAAAGCAAATCGGCGTCAACCAGAATGTTGACGTGTTGCGCTTCTCCGGAACAGTGGACCCCCGCCTAGTACAGCCGGGCAGCATCATCCCATCCACGCAAGTGGCCAACGTGCGCATTGAGTCCCGTGGACGCGGCGCGCAAGGCGAAGCGCAGACAGTTGGCTGGATTTCCCGGCTCTTATTGAGCTTTCAACCCTTCTAAAGGTATCCAGAATAGTGCCGAGGGGTAACAGATCCAGTCGGATCAACCCTAAAGCCTATTCTGCACATGACCACCCTGCCCTCCCTTGCGAAAAGCAGCTACCAGCGACACCTCGTCCTGCTGTGCTGGGCGGTCTGCCTGGCTTTTTCAGGCGCTGCACAGGCGTCCCGGGTGAAGGAAGTGGCCTCGATTGAAGGCGTACGCAGCAACCAGTTGACCGGTTTTGGTTTGGTTGTGGGTCTGGACGGCACTGGAGACCAGACGACCCAGATGCCCTACACCTCCCAGGGCTTGGCCAACTACATGCAGCAACTCGGTTTGACGCTGTCGGCAGCCTCACTGGGTCAGTTGCAAATGAAGAATGTCGCCGCAGTGTTGGTGACCACCCAATTGCCCGCATTTGCCCGGCCAGGCCAACTGCTGGACATTAACGTCTCGTCCCTGGGCAACTCCAAATCACTCAAAGGCGGCACGCTGATCGCCACACCGCTCAAGGGCGCAGACGGCGAGGTTTACGCACTGGCCCAAGGCAACTTGATTGTGGCGGGCGCAGGGGCGGCAGCCGGCGGCAGCAAGGTCACGGTGAACCACCTGAGTGCCGGGCGCATTCCCGATGGCGCGCAAGTCGAGCGTAGCGTCCCTACATCCCTCCAAGACGGCCCAACGATCAACCTGAGCCTAAACGCCTCTGATTTCCAGAATGCGCGCAAAGTGGCGCAAGCCATCAATAAGAAGTTCGGCGCTGGCGTGGCCCAAGCACTGGATGGGCGAACCGTGCAGGTCAAGGCCCCCACCAACCCCAATGACCGCGTGAGCTTCATCGCGGAGATGGAAGAGTTGCCGGTGGAATCGTCGGTGGCTGCAGCCAAGATCATCATCAATTCACGCACGGGCTCCATTGTGATGAACCAGGCCGTATCGCTGGGCGCTTGCGCTATTGCGCATGGCAATTTATCTATCAGCATCTCCTCCACGCCGGTCATCAGCCAGCCCAATGCGCTGTCGGGTGGCCAAACCGTGGTGGCCGAAAAAGCCAATATCGAAATCAAACAAACCGAAGGCAAGCTGATACAGCTGCCTGCCGCAGCGCAGTTGGCCGATGTCGTCAAAGCGCTGAACGCTTTGGGGGCCACGCCACAGGATCTGCTGGCTATTTTGCAAGCCATCAAATCCGCCGGTGCATTGAACGCTGAGCTGGAGGTAATCTGACATGAGCTACGGTTCCGTTTACGGCACTTCTTCACTGTCCAGTGCCAACGGCCTGGCAGCCGATTCTCAGTCGCTGGGCAACTTGAAAATGGAGGCGGGCAAGACGACGCCTGCCGCCATTCAAGAGACCGCGAAACAGTTTGAATCCTTGTTCATGCGTGAACTCATCAAGAGCATGCGCGAGGCCTCGGCAGCCACCAAATCGGGCATGATGGACAACCCGGGCAGCGACATGGGGACGGACCTGTTGGACCAGCAGTTTGCAGTGCAAATGTCCGGGCAACCCGGCGGGCTGTCCGACCTGATTGCACAACAACTTACACGACAAATGGGGGTAGCTGCAACGGACAAATCTGCTGAGCCTGCTGGTGCAAGCACTCCCGTAGAAAGCCCTGCAACCCTGAAAATTTCCAGCCAATTGGACAGGCCAGCGACCAAGACCGCACGCACACACACCGAGAGTCAGGTCAATTTTGTGCGCCAGCACTCCGACATTGCCGGGAAGATTGAAAAAGAGAGTGGCATCCCAGCCAGCTTCATGCTGGGCCAAGCCGGCCATGAAACGGGCTGGGGCAAATTCCAGATCAAACAAAAGGGCGGCGCGCCGTCGTTCAACCTGTTTGGCATCAAGGCTGGGGCCAGTTGGACCGGCAAGGTGGCCGAAGTGACGACCACCGAATTTGTGGGCGGTGTGGCCCAAAAGCGCATTGCAAAATTCCGCGCCTACGACTCTTATGAAGACTCCTTCAAGGACTATTCCAGAATGATCTCCGAGAGCCCACGCTACGCCAAAGTGCGCGAGCAAACCGGTTCCGCGCACGCCTTTGCCAGCGGCCTGCAAAAAGCGGGCTACGCAACAGACCCCGAATACGCGGCCAAGCTCAGCCGTGCGATCAACACCACGCAGCAACTGCGCCGCATTCAGGTCTAAGGGGCACACAGCATGGGAGTTCTTAACATCGGCAGCCAGGCACTGCAAGCCAACTTGGTGGCACTGCAGACCGCTGGCAACAACATCGCCAACGTCAATACCCCGGGGTATTCACGCCAAAAAGTTATTCTGACGACCGTTCCCGGCCAATACAGTGGTGGCGGCTACATTGGCAAAGGCGTATCGGTACAGACCATACAGCGCAACTTTGACGCGTTTTTGACGCGCCAAGCCACGCTTGCGTCAACCACCCAAGCTGCAGATGTCACCCGTTCGGACTACTTAGCCCAACTGGGCGAGATCTTTCAAGGCGGCACAACCGGTTTGGGTGCCAGCGTCAACGACATGCTTAACGCCCTGTCCGATGTGGCCAGTGCACCCACCGACCTGACGGCACGCACCGTGGTGCTAACCCGGGTTGACGAGACTGCCAGACGCATGCGCGCCGGATCGCAAAGCCTGGATGATCTGCAAAACGGAATCTCGCAGTCGCTTGGAGAAAAAGTCACTGCGGTCAACACCCTGGCGCAAAACATTGCCGACGTGAACGCTCAAATTGCGCGAGCCCAGGGCGGTGGCCAACCACCCAACGACCTGCTCGACAAACGCGACCAGCTCGTCCGCGATTTGAACAAATACGTGCAAACCACCTCCATTGCCGCAGACGACGGAACCGTAGGCATCTTCATTGCCAGCAGTCAGGCCTTGGTTTTGGGCACCGAAGTGGCACCGGTCACCTTGGTACAGGACGATTTTGGCGATCCACTGAAAAACAAATTGGCCATCACCCGCAATGGAGTGGCTGTGGCTTTGGATGAAAACAACCTGGGTGGCGGCGAAGTCTCAGGGCTGCTGCGCTTTCAAAACAACGACCTGGCCGAAGGCCGGAATTTGCTGGGCCGACTCACCCTGGCGGTGACCACCTCCATGAACGAGCAGCACAAGCTGGGCCTGGACCTCGATGGCAACGTCGGTGGCAACCTATTCACCCCCACGGACCTCAGTACCACCAGCAATATCTACCAGGTCGTGGGTCAAACCTCGGCCGCCAGCCTGAGCGTTGGCATTAGCGACGTCACCCAATTCGCAGCCTCGGACTACGAGCTGACATTCACATCGCCCACCAACATCAGCATCAAGCGCACCAGTGACAGCCTGGTCAGAACATTCACGGCCAGCCCCATCACCATTGATGGACTGACCATTACCAATGCCAATTTTGGCGCGGCAGCCACCGGGGACCGGTTTCTGCTCAAGCCGTTTTCGACCTCGGCCAGCAATATCGGACGGGAGTTTTCCACGCCGCGGGCACTGGCCGTCGCAAGCCCCATCGCCGCAAAACTGAGCCCGACCAACAAAGGCTCCTTGGCCTTGGCCAATTTGAGTGCCAAGACCCAGGCGTCCACTGCGGGCGCGCCGATTGACAACTACGCGGTGAATTTCACTGTAGTCGGCGGCGTGACCACGTACAACATCGTAGACACGACAACGTCGACCACCATTCCCGGTGGCCCATTCGCTTACGTCTCGGGCACCCCGATTAGCTATACGCCTGCGGCGGCACCGGGTTTTTCGATCACGCTGACAGGTGCACCTGCCAACAACGACACCGTCGCCATCGGCCAAAACGCCTATGCCAGTTTGAGCGGTGGCAACGCCACTGCCATGATGGAGCTACGCGACAAGCCCATGTTTGATGGAGCCGCGCTCACCGACGGCTATGCGGGCTTGATTTCGCAAATCGGCATCCGTGCCCAAAGTGCGGGCTATTCGGCACAGGTGTCGACCAATATTGCGGTCAACGCGGAGAAGAGTCGCACGGGTGTTTCAGGCGTCAACCTTGATGAAGAAGCCGCCAAACTGCTGCAGTACCAACAGGCTTATCAGGCCTCCGCAAAAATGATCCAGATTGCCCAGAATATTTTTGACACTCTGATACAGGGCATGCGCTGATAGGCGCATCGACCCAGGAGAACTTGTATGTCCGTTACTTCCTTTTCCCGCTTAGGCTCTGCCAATTCCTACGACAACGCATTGCGCAACCTGCAAAACCGCCAGACCTCGTTGTCCAATTTGCAGGAGAACCTGACTTCGGGCAAAAAAATCACCAGCGCGAGTGACGACCCCACCGGGGCAGCCCAAGCGGAGCGCGCGATGAACCGTATTGCCCGCATCTCCACAGACCAACGAGCGCTGGAGGCGCAAAAGAACTCCATCGCCGCCGCCGAAGGCACTTTGGGCGACATCACCGATGCACTGCAAAACTTCCGGGAACTAGTGGTCAGTGCCGGTAACGGCAGCCACACTGCGGCTGAACGCACCACCATTGCAGTGCAGCTCAGCGGCTTGCGCGACCAAGTTTTGACCCTGGCCAACACCAAAGACAGCAACGGCTTGCCGCTCTTCGCGGCACTGGGCAGTGCGTTGAAACCGTTTGTCGGCCCCCAATCCACCGCCCCCGATTACACCTTTGACGGCTTGCCAGGGCAGTCTGCAAGCGGCTCCTATGCGATCCCCTTCACGCTGGACGGCGAGAGCGCGTTCATGAACCAGCCCGGGCGCGATGCGGTGTTCAATGTTGCCGTGGGCAACACCGCGACCTCCGACAAGGCGATTCCAACCACCCGCGGATTGGTCACCGACAACATCGTGGTCACAAACAACGCCACGGTGGCAACCACCGCCGCCGCCGCGCAAGCCGACCTTGTGTCACCAGCCGACTACCCGACCTATACAGTGGCGTTCTCAAACGTGACGGCCAACCCCGTCACCGGTATGTCCACCGTGGACTACACCATTACAGAAATACCACCGGTCAGCGCAGGCCCCTTTGTAACCACTACGTCTGCACCCTACAAGACCGGTGAAGCGACCAAGATCGCCATTGCCGGCATTCCCGGACTATCGTTCAACATCACGGGCACACCACCCGTCACCGACAAAGCCTCGGGCGCTGTGGTGATCGGCAGTCCGGCCAACGGCGACACCATCACCATCACACCCAGAGTCAGCGTTTTCAGCGTGTTGGACACGGCCATCGCAGACATTGGCAGCGCGAAAAACGCCAACGCGGCAAACCAGGCCATTGCCCAAGCCCTGCACAACATTGACACAGGGATGGCCCGTGTCTCTGCCGTGCGGGGTCAGGCGGGTGACCTGCTGGGCCGTGCGGACCGCATCACTGCCACCAATGAAAAGCGCAATATTGAACAAGAAGGCAACCGTTCGCGCGCAGAAGACCTCGACATGATCAAAGGCATTGCTGACTTCCAAAACCAGCAAACCGGCTACCAGGCCGCACTGCAGTCCTACGCGCAGGTGCAAAAGCTGTCGCTCTTTAACTACATCGGCTAAGCCATGTCCACCTCGGTGCTCGGCAGTGTGACCCTGGGCTACGAGCCTATGTGGGACCAGTGGCGCCGCCGCTTTGGCGTTCGCCTGTGGGTGGATGCCGACAGTGGAACCGCCCCCGATGCACGCCACTTGCTTGCCGCCATCGCGGAATTGCGGCCGCACACCAGGCATCCCCTGCTGCTCAGCGTGCGCACGCCTGCACTGCTGATCGACCTGCTGGAGCACGCCCCGGCACCCGGCATCTGGATCGAAGTTCAGGATCCATGGCTGGTCGACACCCAGTTTTCGGGGCGCGTGCGCCAAGCCCATCAGCGCGGCCTGCCCATGGTGTGGCGGGGCGAACCTGGGCAAGCGCCGGACAGCGCTGTGCAGTTCTGGTTTCACAAAATCTTGCGTTCACTGACCCCGCAGGAGGCGCTGCGCGCGCTGCGGGCATCGCTGCGTCACCACCAAGGCTTCAGCGGCAGTGCAGCGGCCTCTCTCCCCACTCCTGTTGTGGCAGGCAGCTTCTATGAAGGGCTGGCGAGCCCGGCGCTGGTGGAGCACGCACTCGACCAACAAGGCTCCGCGGGCGTGATCGGCTGGCCGACGGAAGAAGTGCTGCACGGCTACCGATTCAAACAACTGCAACCCGCCCGGCATCTGGTGCTGGCTTTGGTGCAGGCCATTGATGCCGATGAATCCATGGAGACCATCGAACACCGCATGGGTGACGAGCCCCTGCTGAACTACCGGTTTTTGCGCTTTGCCAACTCCGCCAGCTTAGGGCTGCAGCGCGAGATCAGCAACGTCCGCGAAGGGCTCATGGCCCTGGGCTACAGCCGGCTGCGCGCCTGGTTGATGGAACAGTTACCCCATGCCAGCAGCAACCCCAATCTGGACCCGATCCGCGCCAGCATGGTGCTGCGCGCGCGCATCATGGAAGGACTGGCCTACGCAGGCGTGGAAGATGAGCTGCGCCGCGAGGTCTTCATGTGCGGCATTTTTTCGCAAGTTGATTTGCTGCTGGGTGAGCCCCTGGGGGCCGCCCTTTTGCGCCTGCCCTTGCCGGGCCGGGTGGCGTCTGCCATTTTGGGACAAACCGGCCCCTACGCACCATGGCTTGAAGTGGCCACGGCGCTGGAATCCGGCAGCACCCGGGTGATTCGGGAGGTCTGCAAAGCCCACCAGATGTCCACGGAGGCCGTCAACCGCGCACTGCTACGCACGCTGGCCGGATGACTACCAAATCTCCAGCCTCAAGCGATCCTTTGGCACCTGCGCAAACGCCTTGTCGCGGCTAACAAGCGTCGCATCCGACGCCACGGCGTGCGCGGCGATCATCATGTCAAAGTCGCTGAGGTTGATGCCTTGGGCTTCTAGCGTCGCGCAAAACTCGCCATAACAAGTCGCTACGTCCTCGTCCCACGGCAGCACGTCGATTCGGAGCAGCACTTGCGTAAGGGCATTTCTCAATCGAAGGGGGTTACTTTTCCGATGCAAGCCGTACTCCAACTCTGCAAGAGTCACGCTAGACATCACCACCTGTCCCACAGGCACCTTCGTCAAGCGCGCCAACAATTCGGCATCGCGGCCCTGCATGATGTTGCTGATCACGTTGGTGTCAAGCATGTAGCGCTGGCTCATTCTTGATAGTTCTCAAATGGGTCGCGGCGCGTGTGGGTTTGACGGCGCTCTAGAGTCAAATCGTCTTCTTTGTTGAGCGCCACTGCGTCAAGTAATCCTTGCCAATCGGTAGGTTTGCGCGAGAGCACTACATCACCCGTGGCGGGATCGTGGCGGATGAAGACTTCTGCCACATCAAAGCGAAACTCCAACGGCAAGCGCACGGCTTGGCTTCGTCCTGTCGTGAATATTTTGGCAGTTTGGTGCATGGTGCGTCTCATTGGAATAAATGATATATCTCATGATATGTATCGACGCCATCACTGTCAACCCATATTTGGTTCGCTAGGACATCGTCGCTGAACCCGCTTCGCACACGTGGTGAGGGCCTGCGCTCGTGTCCCCCGACCGCTTCGCGGCCTCCTCCTTGACCTCGCTTCGACCCTCACCCCGCGCGCTTCGCTGCGGCGCGGCGTTTGGGTTTATCGACAGGCAGCAGGCTGGTGTACTTCTGGTACAGCTCAAACAAAAACGCCACGCGCTCGGCGTCGCTCTTGTAACTCTTTTTGCCACCGCTGGCCTCATAGGCTTTGTCGACGGCGGCATCCAGCTTCTGGTGCGCCTTGAGCAACTCGGGTGGCATGGTGAGCGGGTCGTACAGGTCGGCCAGCGTGGCCGGTTGGTCGCCGGACTGGAACTTGGCGCGCACGTCGAGCACCGTTTGCGCTCCTATTTCGATAGCTGCTTGCGCAGAGTGGACGGGGGTTAGAGGCTGATTTGGCTTAGAAATCTGCGAAAACTCGGGCCAGGGGTAATTGTTGTAAACGATGTCTTTGGAGTAGCGGTAGCGACTTTCCAATCTTCCACAAGTGAAGCGCATCCATGCGTTGTGCATCGTGTTTGTCGGTGATGCCAAAGATCTCAAAAAAGTCGATCCAAAACGGCTTGGCTTCGCTGTTTTCATTGGCGGCATCGGCCCAGGTGCGGCTAAAGGTGAGGGCTCGGGATTTGATTTCGTTCCAGGAGAGGGGCATAAAAAATCTCAAAACATGTTCCCCATTGTGACGGCTACCAGACCACCTACTGTTCCGCCCGCAGCCGCCCAAACGTATCCCAAAACTGCGACTCCTGTGTGGTGGCAAAGTTGATCCGCATCAGGCTACTGGGCGTGCGCTCGGCATGGAACAGCGCGCCAGGGGCCAGCAAATAGCCCTCGTCCAGCATGCGCTGGGCCAGTACATCGGTATCCACCCCAGTATCGACCCAGCCAAACAAGCCCACCGGGGGCGAGGCAAAGGTGCAGCCCTGGGCCATGGCCAGCTTCACACTGCGCGCACGGGCACCGTCCAGCCGCACCCGGATGCGCTCGGCATGGCGGCGCAACTGCCCCTGGTCCACACACCACGCTAACGCTTTCTCCAGCAGCGCCGGTGTTGTCAGGGTGGACAACAACTTGGTATCGAGCAGCGCTTCCACCAGCGCCTTTGGCGCCGCCATGTACCCGACCCGCCAGTTGGGCGCCAGTATTTTGGCAAAGCCCCCCACATAGATCGTGCGCTGCAGGCCGTCCAGCGCGCACAGGCGCGTGGCGTGCTCGGGTGCGAAGTGGCAGTAGGTGTCGTCTTCCACGATGTGGAAGTCGTGCTGGTTGGCCAGCTGCAGAAGGCGGTGGGCGCTGGAGGGCTGTAGGCAAAATCCGGTTGGGTTGTGGAACACGCTGACGCTGACAAACAGTTTGGGTTGGTGCGCCTCGCAGTAACGGGCCATCACCTCCAGGTCCGGGCCCTCGGCACGGCGGGGCACCGGCAATATGCGCATACCCAGGGCTTCCAGGCGCGCGAACTCAATGGCCCAACCGGGCTCCTCCACCATCACATAGTCCCCGGCACGCAGCAGGGTGCGGCTGACCACATCCAGGGCTTGGGTCGCACCAATGGTGGTGATGATTTGCTCCGGACCGGCCTGCACCGCCAGCCCCGCCAGCTTGGTGGACAAGGCGCGGCGCAGCCCCAGGTCGCCCGCAGGCTCGCCGTATTGAAGTGAAAAAGCGTTCAGCGCCTCCACACTGCAACTGCGCCGCACGGCGGTGGCCAAAAAGGTGGTTTGCAGCCACTCCTGCGGCAGCACCCCCATGCCGGGCTGCGGCTTGTCGCTGATCCCGTGAAACATGCCGCGGATCAGCGCCGTGGCATTGAGCGGTGCACGGTGGCGTGGCAGTGCTTGGCCCCCGGACGCCTCGTTTGCTATCAATTCAGGAGCTGCTCGCGCAGGTTCCACGGGGGATACAGCCCTTTCTCGCACATAAAATCCCCGGTTTTTGCGGGCTTCTATCAACCCTTGGGCCAACAACTGGTCGTACGCGCCCACCACGGTAGACGGACTCACCCCCTGCTGCTGGGCGCACAGGCGCACCGAGGGCAGCCGCGCACCCGGCCCCAGCAAGCGGTCGCGAATGCGCTGCGCAAAGCGCGCCGCCAACTGGACGGTCAGAGTCTGGGAGGTGGTTTTCATCAGCATGGGGAATCCTTGTATGCGGCGCCTCGGGTGGCTGGCATTCATCCTGTGCCACCCGAATTAACAATACAGTTTCTTCGTTGTGAGTAAAAACTGTATTGCTAGTGTGCTGTTTTTACCACTAAAGTCAAGTCCATGAATGCCTTTCCCATGTCAGGCGCAGAGCTCGCTGCTTTGCTGCTGCTCTCTACCGCCACCAGCTTCACGCCGGGGCCCAACACCACCCTGTCGACCGCGCTGGCGGCCAACTTGGGCTTGAAGCGGGCCCTGCGTTTTGTGGTGGCGGTCCCCGTGGGCTGGGGCTTGCTGTTTACGCTGTGCACCTTTGGGCTGGGGGCACTGGTCGTGTCCTTGCCTGCACTGCGGGTCGGGATTCAATTTACCGGCATTGCCTACTTGCTGTGGTTGGCCAGCAAGCTGGCCCGCTCTGCGGCCCTGACCCAGGCCAACGCCGCGCAGCTGGACGTGTCATTTCTGCAAGGCGTGGCCTTGCAGTTTCTCAATATCAAAGCCTGGATGCTGGCACTCACCGTGGTGGCGGGCTGGCTGGCCGGGCGCGACGACATGTTGGCGCGCTTTGCGGTCACCCTGCCCCTGATGCTGGCGTTTGGTTTTTGCAGCAACTTGCTGTATGCCACTATTGGCTCGCTGCTGCGCCAGTGGCTGACCGGCCCCCTGCATGCTGGCGTGCCCACGGCCCGGCGCCTGCGCTGGTTTAACCGGGGTATGGCCGTGGTTTTGGTGGCTACTGCCGCCTGGATGGCTACCTTATGAGCACTGCTACTACGTCGGATCTGCGCAAAGGCATTTGGCTTGGCCTCTTGGGCATCACCATTTTTGCCATGACCCTGCCCATGACCCGCTTGGCGGTGGGCACGCCAGATGAGCCACTGATGTCGGGCATGTTCATCGCCTTTGGCCGTGCCGTAGTGGCGGGCGTGCTGTCCGGATTTTTCTTGTGGGCCACCCGAGCACCGTTTCCAGCGCGCGCTGACTGGCCCGCGCTGGCACTGATGACGCTGGGCGTGGTGTTTGGCTTCCCGCTGCTCACCTCGATTGCCATGCGCCATGTGGAGGCGGTGCATGCCAGCGTGATGGTGGGCGTGCTGCCCTTGGCCACGGCAGTGGTGGGAGCGGCCCTGAACCGGCAACGCCCCTCAATGGGATTCTGGCTGTGCGCACTGGCCGGAACGGGTTTAGTCGTGGCTTTTGCGTTGCTGCATTCCGGGCACGGTGGACTGCGCCTGCAAATGGCTGATGTACTGCTGCTCATGGCCATGGCCTGCGCCGCCATGGGCTATGCGTTTGGTGGCAAGCTGTCCCAGCACATGCGGGCCGAGCATGTGATTTGCTGGGCACTGCTGCTCTCGCTTCCTATCAACTTGCCCATGGCGGCTTGGCAATGGCCAACGCAGCCCATGCCCGCCAGCGCGTGGGGCGCATTTGGCTATGTGTCGGTGTTTTCCATGTGGCTGGGCTTTTTTGCCTGGTACAAGGGGCTTGCCTTGGGCGGCACGGTACGGGTGAGCCAAGTGCAACTGGTACAACCCTTTTTAAGCATGCTGTTTGCGGTGCCTTTGCTGGGGGAGCGGCTGGATGCGGTCACCCTCGGCTTTGGCGTTGCGGTGATTGCCACGGTGTTTATCAGCCGGCGCATGGCGGTGCCACCGCAATTGAAACGGAGGCTGGCATGAGTTATGACCTGCTGCTGGCCGCCGCCGTGTTTGCGCTGGTGAGCTCCATTACCCCGGGGCCCAACAACACCATGCTGATGGCCTCCGGCGTGAACTTCGGCTTCAAACGCACCCTGTGGCACATGCTGGGTGTGGAGATTGGGTTTGGCATTTTGCTGCTCAGTGTCGGCATGGGCTTGCACACGGTGCTGGACCAGGTCCCCGGGGCCTACGACGTCATGCGCTACGCGGGCGCGGCCTACATGCTGTGGATTGCATGGAAACTGGCCAGCGCAAAACCCACCCAGGCCGACATCAAAATCACCGCCAAGCCCATGGGCTTTTGGGCTGCGGTGGCGTTCCAGTGGGTGAACCCCAAGGCATGGGTGATGGCGGTGACATGCATGAGCACGTATTTGGCCCCCCATGCCGGTTTTGCCCAAGTGTTGCTGCTGGCGGTGCTATTTGTGGTGGTGGGCAGCCCCAGCGCCGCGTTTTGGGTCGGCTTCGGCCAAGCCATGCGCAAGTGGCTGCAAGACCCCTTGCGCCTGCGCATCTTTAATATCGCGATGGCATTGGCCCTGGTGGCGTCGCTTTACCCTATGCTCAACCCTTGAGAACACCTCTATCGCCGATTGGATGAACACTATGACAAACAACACACATTGGACTCTGGCCGCTCGCGCCGCAAAAATGAACCCGTCGGTGATCCGCGAGATCCTCAAAGTGACGGAGAAGCCCGGCATCATCAGCTTTGCCGGGGGCCTGCCCTCCCCCAAAACATTCCCCGTGGCCGAGTTTGAAGCCGCCTGCGCCAAGGTGCTGAAGGATGATCCAAATGGAGCCCTGCAATACGCCGCCAGCGAAGGCTACGGCCCACTGCGCGAGATGGTGGCTGCGTCACTGCCCTGGAATGTGGACCCCGGCCAGATCATGATTACTACCGGCTCCCAGCAGGGCTTGGATTTGGTAGCCAAGGTGCTGATCGACACGGGCAGCCGGATTTTGGTCGAGTCCCCCACCTACCTGGGTGCGGTGATGGCCTTCACGCCCATGGAACCCGAAGTGGTGAGCGTGGCCAACGATGAAGACGGCATTGACATCGCCGACCTACGCGCTAAGGCCGACGGCGCACGCTTCTTGTACGCCCTGCCCAACTTCCAGAACCCCACCGGGCGCACCATGAGCGAGTCGCGCCGCGCCGCCTTGAGCGAAGCCGCCGCGGAACTGGGTCTGCCCATCATGGAAGACAACCCCTATGGCGACCTGTGGTTTGACACTCCGCCACCCGCCCCGCTGACTGCGCGCAACCCCGAGGGCGGCATTTACCTGGGCTCGTTCTCCAAAGTGCTGGCGCCGGGCCTGCGCATGGGCTTTATCGTGGCCCCCACGGCGGTGTACCCCAAACTCTTGCAAGCGAAGCAGGCCGCCGACCTGCACAGCCCCAGCTTTAACCAGCGCCTGATTGCCGAGGTCATGAAAGACGGCTTCCTGGACCGCCACGTTCCCACCATCCGCGCCCTGTACAAAAGCCAGCGCGATGCCATGCTGCAGGCGCTGGCAGCCGCCTTCCCCGAAGGCCAGACCAACGCCAGCCTGTGCTGGAACACCCCGGCCGGTGGCATGTTCTTGTGGGCCCGCCTGCCCGAGGGCATGCGCGCAGTCGACTTGCTGCCGTATGCCGTGAACCAGGGTGTGGCCTTTGTGCCGGGTGCGCCGTTTTACGCCGACCATGGCGACCCACGCACACTGCGCCTGTCCTTTGTGACGCCCAGCGTGGAAGAAATCCACCAAGGCGTGGCGGCATTGGCACGCGCCATGCAGATATATGCCCAGGCCCTGAAGCCGTCCTCGCCATGACAAACAGCACCTTCAAAATCCGCGCCTTCAAACAGGTGGACGTGTTCACCGCCACGCCCTACTACGGCAACCCGCTGGCTGTGGTGCTGGACGGCACCGACCTGGACGACACCCAGATGCAGCACTTTGCGCACTGGACCAACCTGTCGGAAACCACCTTCGTGCTGCCGCCCTCCCCTGCGGCGCGGGCCCAGGGTGCCGACTACCGCGTACGCATCTTCACCCCGGGCGGTGAGTTGCCTTTTGCCGGCCACCCCACGCTAGGCACCTGCCGCGCCTGGCTGCAAGCCGGTGAGATGCCCCAGTCGGACAGAGAAATTGTGCAAGAGTGCGCCGTGGGCCTGGTCAAAATTCGCCGCGAGGGTGCGCGGCTGGCCTTTGCCGCACCACCATTGCAACGCAGCAACCCCAGCCCCAGCATGCTGGCCCGGGTGGCCTCCGCGCTGGGCCTCAAAGCCGACCAGATTGTGGCGGCGCAAATGCTGGACAACGGCCCGGTCTGGCTAGGCCTGCTGCTGGACGACCGCCAAACCGTGCTGCAACTTAACCCCGACCACCTGGCGCTCAAGAATTTAGGACTAAAAGTGGGTGTAGCCAGCGTAGAACCTGCGCAAGCAGCTCCTACTTTGATAGCAAGAATCAACCGGGAAGCGCAGGCCTTTGGCGCGCGCGCAGCAGCACCGGCAGAACTTGCAGGCGCCACAGAGGCCCCCGAGCTCGAAGTGCGCGCATTTGCCGCCCCGATGGGTGTCAATGAAGACCCAGTGACCGGCAGCTTCAACGCCGCACTGGCCCAGTGGCTGATTGCCGACCAACACGCCCCCAAGCAATACGTGGCCGCCCAAGGATGCTGCATTGGCCGCGCCGGGCGAGTGCACATTACGCAAGACCCTGCGGGCCAGGTCTGGGTCGGTGGCGAATCGGTCACCTGCATTGATGGGCAGGTGTCACTATGAGCGCCCCCAAAGAATCGCTTTTGCCAGGCCTCATGGACATTGAAGCCGCCGCGCAGGTGGTGTACCGCGAATTCCAGGCCACGCCGCAGTACCGCTGGGCGTTGCTCAGCCAGCGCCTGGGCACCGACTGCTGGGTCAAGCACGAGAACCACACGCCGGTGGGCGCGTTCAAAATCCGGGGTGGACTCACCTACTTTGACGCGCTGGCACGCAGCGCCGCGCTGCCCACGTCCGTCATCAGCGCCACGCGTGGCAACCACGGTCAAAGCATTGGCTGGGCGGCCCGCGCCCACGGCGTGCCGTGCAGCATCGTGGTGCCACTGGGCAACTCGCTGGAGAAAAATGCCGCCATGCGCGCACTGGGCGTCACGCTGATCGAGTTTGGTACCGATTTTCAGGAAAGCCGCGAACACGCCATGGCGCTGTCCACCCAAACAGGTGCGCACATGGTGCCCAGCTTCCACCCCGATTTGCTGGCCGGTGTGGCAACGTATTGGTGGGAGTTTTTCAAAGCCGTGCCACAACTGGACGTGGTCTATGTGCCGATTGGCCAGGGTTCGGGCGCCTGCTCTGCCATTGCCGCCAAGCTGGCACTGGGCCACAAGGCCAGAATTGTGGGTGTGGTGAGCGCCCACGCCACCACCTATGCCGACTCACTGGCGGCTGGGCGGGTTGTAGAAGCGCCCGTGTCCACCGTGCTGGCCGACGGCATGGCCTGCCGCGTCGCCGACCAGGCCGCCCTGAATGTGCTGATCCCCCACCTTGACCACATCGTGCAAGTGACCGATGCCGAAGTGGCACAAGCCATGCGCGCCCTGTACACCGACACCCACAACGTGGCCGAAGGCGCCGGGGCCGCCAGCTTCGCCGCGGCCATGCAAGAGCGAAACTTATTGACCGGTCAGATCGTCGGAACCACCCTGTGCGGCGGCAATGTAGACAGCGCTTCGTTTGCCAATGTGCTATTTAATTCATAGCTAGTGTCGCTCGTATGACAAAGGTCAGGACCCGATTTGGCATAAATTCCCCCTATGGGAAATCTATATCTGGTGCGACACGGGCAGGCTTCTTTCGGGGCTGCTGATTACGACAATTTGAGCGAACTCGGCCACCGACAAAGCGTCCGTCTGGGCGAGCACTTCCGCCACAAAGGCGTGCAGTTCGACGCCGTGCTCTGCGGCACCCTGCGCCGCCACGTGCAGACTTGGGAGGGCATCAAAAAGGGGGCTGCACTGACGCAGGAGCCCCTGGCCTGGCCCGGACTGAATGAGTTCGACGGCGATGCGCTCATCGCAACCATCAACCCCCACCCAATGGAGCGGCCCGACACGCTGGATGGGGCCAGACACCACTTCCGCCTGCTGCGCGACGGACTCACACAGTGGATGAACGGCGTGGTCAGCCCCAAGGGCATGCCAGCCTACCCCGACTTTGTAAAAGGCATAACCAGCGCGTTGGACCATGTGCGCCAGCACCACACCGGCAATGTGCTGATCGTCAGCAGCGGCGGGCCCATCTCCACCGCAGTGGGGCATATCCTGGGCACCACACCAGAGACCACCATTGGCCTGAACCTGCGCATCCGCAACAGCTCGGTCACCGAGTTTGCCTACACCCCAAAGCACCACAACCTGGTGACCTTCAACACGCTGCCCCATCTGGAGAGTGCAGAATATGAGGGATGGATAACCTACGCCTGAAAACTCGCCCCCCAGCCCGAATGGCCTCGGGGCTTACTTTATTAGTGCTCAGTCTGGCGGCCCACGCTGAGCCCCTGTTGCGCTGCCAGGTCAGCTATGCGGGCACAACCCATGTGGTGGACGCCCGTCCGGTGGCCGACCCCTACCCCGTGCCATCGGTAGACATTGGCGGACGCTTTCGATTCAAGGCGGTAATGGTGGGTGACGCTGCTCAGGTCGATCGCGTCTTGCTGTACGCCTATCTGGACGCACGCCGACACCCGATCCTGATTCAAGAGGCCAAATACCTGCCACCTTTTCAGGCTTCGACAACGCCCTATTTACTGACCGGCGAGCAACACCTTTATGCAGGCCCCGTAGAGCGCGAGCTGATCTACAGCTGCACCCTGCAAGGAATTGCCCCATGATCGCGCTGACCAAAGTAGCCCTGCAAGGTGTACTACGCCGTGGACTGTGCGCCCTGTGGGTCGCAGGATGTGCCGGGGCTTTCGCCGCCGGGCCGTCGGCACCGGTCAGCCTGGTCTTTGCGGGTGACATCGTGCTCGACGATGCAGCGGGCAAGCTGATTCAGCGGGGCGGGGACCCATTTGCCGACTTTGCAGCGTTGTTTGCCAGCGCCGACATTCGCATCGGCAACCTGGAATGCGTGGTGGCGACCACCGGCTCGGCGGGTGAGAAAAACTTCACCTTTCGGGCGCACCCACGGGCATTGCCGGTGCTCAAGCGCCACTTTGACGCGGTGGGCCTGGCCAACAACCATTCTGGCGACTTTGGCCGCGAGGCATTTGCCGAAATGCTGGTCCTGCTGAAAAAGAACCAGCTCGCACAGTTTGGCGGTGGCAACAATTTGTCGGAGGCGCATACGCCACTGATTTTGGAGCGAAAGGGGCTGCGCATTGCGCTCTTGGGCTACAACGAGTTCATGCCGCGCAGCTTCGAGGCCGACCATGACGGCGCTGGCAGCGCCTGGAGCGAAGACGAACAGGTGGTGGCCGACATCCAAAAAGCGCGCACGGTGTACCGGGCCGATATCGTCATCCCGGTGATGCATTGGGGTTGGGAAAATGAGCTCACCGCCAATGCCCGCCAGCGCCAGCTGGCCCGCACCATGATCGACGCCGGGGCTGATGCGGTCATTGGTGGCCACCCGCACGTCACCCAAGACATCGAGCATTACCAAGGCAAACCCATCGTCTACAGCGTGGGTAACTTTGTGATGAAGGAAACCGACAACGCAAACCAACGTGTGGGTTGGGTGCTGCGACTCACGATGGACGCGTCAGGTGTGACTGCCTTTGACACCCGGGTAGCGCAAATTGATTTCAACGGCATCCCAACCCGCAAACCGGGTGCGACCAGCCCCTGCTGGCAGCGCGGTCAGACTGCGGTGGAGCAGTGCCGCGCCGTCGATTAGCTTTGGCGCAGGGTGTCGGCAGGTAGCTGGTGGATTTCTGCTAGCAGTTGGGCCAGCGCCCGTCCGGCGGCGTCCAGCACTGCACGGCCCTTGTCCGCCGTGGCTGCGGCGGCATTGCCCACCGCGCCTGCAGGGTTGTAATCCTGCATTTGCCAGCCCAGCTTGGCGCTTTTGCCGTTACCCAGAATGGCGAAATTTTGGGCGCGATCTTCAGATGTGGATGCGAAGTTTTCGGCCTGCGCCATGTCCACCCGCGCGGGGTCTAGCGCCAGCATCATGGAAGTCTCTATCTCCCCCGCATGAATACCGAAGCGGTGCTCGTGCGCGCTGAAAAGCGCATTCACATCCTCGCCCTGTGGCCCCACCAAAGGCAGGCCAAACCAGTTCACGCTGTAGACCAGCATGCCCAAGCGCGCGCGCAAATCGCGTGCCACGATGTCCATCACCCCCACCTGCCCACCATGGGAATTGAGCAACACCAGCTTCTTCACCCCGCTGGCCGCCACGCTCTCGCCAATGTCGGTCCACAACCGCATGACGGTCTCAGCCTTGAGCGTGAGCGTGCCGGGAAACCGAGCATGCTCCGGGCTCAGGCCGACCGTCTGGGTGGGTAAGAACAGGGCGGGCACGTCAGCACCCAGATGCGCCAAGCTGGCGGCCACCACACCATCAATAAGCGCACTGTCAACTTTGAGAGGTAGGTGTGGGCCGTGCTGCTCGGTGGCAGCAACCGGCAACACGGCAATGGTGCGGCTCAGGGTGCCGTTCGTTTGGAGGCGTGCAAAGTCACGCGTACTCCAATCGGCCCAGTATCTGGAGGGGAAGGTCATGGCCTTATCTTAGACGCTGGAGTTGAGCGACGGTGCCGTAGTTTGCAGGACCAAAGAGAAACACGCGCCCTGCCCTGGCGTGCTGGCCACGGTGATGGTTCCGCCCAAGGCGTCTTGCACCAGGTTAAACACAATATTGAGCCCCAGCCCGCTGCCCCCTTTACCCAACTTGGTGGTGAAAAACGGATCGAAAACGCGTGCCAAATTCCCCTCGGGTATGCCGACGCCGTCATCGCTTACCGATAACAACACACGCTCTGCGCCCTGCAGTTCCGCGGTAATGGTGACGGTGCCATGATCGCGGCCTTCAAAAGCATGCACCAAGGCGTTGTTGATGAGGTTGGTGATGACCTGCCCCAAGGGCCCAGGGTAACTATCCAGCGTGATGTCTGGCGGGATTGAACATTCCACGCGGTGTGCCGTCTTGCGGATGGAGGGCCCCAGCGTGATCAGTATTTCACTCACCATGTCATGGAGGTTGAACTGTCGGCGATTCACGCTGGCCTGGTCCACGGCCACTTGCTTGAAGCTGGAGACCAAGTCTGCCGCATGGCGCAAGCCGCGCATCAAAATGTCGGCCCCGTCCTGGGTACTGGCGACATATTCTTCCAAACGACTTCGGGTCAAGCCGCGGGCCATGTCGGCAGCAAACGCCTTGGATTGGTCCTGCAGGGTACTGGCCACCGTCAGGCTGTTGCCGATGGGGGTATTCAATTCGTGTGCCACGCCCGCCACCAGCGAGCCCAAGGCCGCCATTTTCTCAGTCCGCACCAACTCGGCCTGTGCCGCGGTCAAGCGGGCCAGCGCGCTGGACAACTCCTGGGTGCGCTCACCTACCCGGTGCTCCAGAGTGGCATTGAGCCCCAATATGTTCTCTTCGTACCGGTGTTTGGCGGTGATATCTTCATAAGCCACAATGAGCAAGGACTCGGTGCCCAGTTCAATGACCTTGCCCGATATCTCACACAAAATGTCGGACAAGCCCTCACCGCGCCCGAACCAGGCCGCATAGCCCGACAGCTCACCGGTGCACTCCAGCGTGTCCAGTGCTTGTTGCCGGACTTGCAAATCCCGCCAAATTCCGGCGGTTGCACCGTTCGCCCCCAGCGCAGTCGAACGATCCCGCGCGAACACGCGCACCCAGGTGCTATTGACATCCAAAATGGTGAATTCACCCCCCATTTGGGAGACCGAAATAGCCACGGGCGAGGCCTCAAAGATCGCGGAGAACTTGGCCTGACTGAACCCCAAAGCCTGCTCGGTGCGCTGGCGCTCGACCAGTTCGTGCTGCAGTGCTGCATTCTTCTGATCCCGCTCGGACAACAAGGCTCCCAAGTTCAGCCGCATTTGGTCCAGGCCGTCGGCCAAGCTGCCTATTTCATCCTTGCGCCGCCAGCGCATGGGCTGATCCAGCTCCCCACGCGCCAAGCGCGAGGCCCCCTCCTGCAACTGCTTCAGTGGGCGCATCAGGCGGCGGTCAAACAGCAACCAAATGAACAAAAATGAAATACCGACCTGCGCTGCCAGTGCCACACCCAGCTTGACCAAATCGCTACGCAACTCCCGCTCAATTCGGCCCGATGTCAACTCCACCGCGATATGGCCGACCCGGCTACCGTTGAAGTGAACATCGCGTTCTTCCCGGAGCACATCGCCATCGCTTGGGACCAAGCTTTGCTTTCGGAAAAAGACTTCCCGGTACTCGTCGGTCACGGTCACGCTCACCACATCAGGGTTGCGCATGACCGCATCCACCAACTCACCGACCACATTGCGGTCCACATTCCAAATGGCCACCGCCACCCCACGGGACAACACTTCGGCGTATTGCTGCATAGGCACTCGCACATGCAGATTGACCTCCGTCTCAAGGCGGCTGACGATCTGGAAATAGGCCAATACCATGGCGGGCAACAAGATGCCGATACCGGCACCCAAAAACAAAGTCTGTCGCAAGGACAGAAAGGACCAAGGCCCGGACCAAAATTTCTTCATGCGGCAAACTTTAGGAGGTATTGGAGCAAAAGTCCATTGGGGCAAAACCTCAAAACACGGCTACACCGATCCCAGCTGATGCCGCTGCTGGCGCTGGCCCAGCGCAGTGCCGGTGGTCTCTGCGGCGTCACCACGCCGGGCCAGCAAGCCGTGCAAGGCACGCGGACTGGCCCGCGCACCGCTGGCCTCGTAGTCGCCCAACAGGGTGCTCCGGACCACATCCATATCTAGCGCCAAACCATCGGTGGCGCACAGGTAAGCAAACAGCGCATCTACCAGGGCCTCCGGGGTCAGGCCACTGGTTTGCCCGGTGCTGTGCCACATCCAATCCGCAAACCCGAGAAACGCATTAAAGGCAGACGCATCAACGCTCAGCAGCAAGGACAAGGTCTGTTTGAACCGCCCTGAGTTGGCCACCAGGTCCCAATACCGCGCGAACCGGGTAAAGCGCTGCACTGCGGCCACGTCCAGCACCCCGGTTTGCTGCACCGTGTAGGGCGGGCAGGCGTCGTAGACCATGCCGTATTCCTGCGTGTGCCGGGCGATGGGTGTGCCGCGCAGGCGCTTCAAAATACCCAACTGGATTTCATGCGGCTGCAGCGCGTACAAGCGGTCAAAGCCGGTGGCAAAACTCTCCCATGTTTCGCCGGGCAGGCCAAAAATCAGATCGGTGTGCAAATGCGCGTGGGACTCCTGCACCAGCCAGCGCAGGTTAGCCGCCGTCTTGTCGTTGTCCTGGCGGCGCGAGAGGCGCTGCTGCACCGCCACGTTGAAGCTCTGGATGCCCACCTCGAGCTGCAGCACCCCTGGGGGAAACTGCGCAATCATCTCCTTGAGCCGATCGGGCAACTGGTCCGGGATGACCTCAAAATGCAGAAACAAATCAGCCGCACCGCCATCCCCGGCCCCATGGGGCGGCAGGCGGTCCAGAAAGAACTGCAGAATGCGCACCGACGTGTCAATCTTCAGGTTGAATGTGCGGTCCACAAACTTGAAATTGCGGGCGCCGCGTTCGTACAGGCCCTGCATGGCGCCAAGGAAAGGCTCCAGGTCAAACGCCCACGCGGTTTTGTCCAGTGAACTCAAACAAAACTCGCACTTAAAGGGGCAACCCCGCGAGGCCTCCACGTACAAGACCCGGTGCGCCAAGTCGGCATCAAAGTACTCGGCATACGGCAGCACCAATTGGTCCAGCGGGGGCTGCTCACCCGCCATCACCTTCATCAGCGGCTGCGGGCCGTGCAGCAGGGCGCTGCACAGTTTGGGGAAACTCACATCCCCCCAGCCGGTGATCACATGGTCGGCCAGGCGCACGATTTCCTGCTGCTCCCACTCATGGCTGACCTCGGGGCCACCCAGCACGACCCGGACGCTGGGCCGCGCAACCTTGAGCAGGCGCACCACCTCGCAAGTTTGGGTTACGTTCCAGATGTACACGCCAAAGCCGACCACCTGCACACAGGGCCGAACCGAGGGGACTGCCTTGGAGTCAACATGGGGGTCTGCAGCGGGGTCTTGGTCTGGCGTGTCTGGCCCCAGCTCCAACAGCAGCGCATCCACCACCTCCTGCGCCGGGCGGTGGATGGTGAACTCGCGCAGCACGGTGTTCGCCCGCAGGTCCGCGCCGCCATGGCGCTCCATATTGGCCAGCAAGCAGCGCAAACCGAGCGAGGCGTGGATGTATTTGGCGTTCAGCGTTGCCAGAATGATGCGGTGTGCCATGGCCGTATTATCAAAGGATGTCCACCCAACGCCCCCGCAACGCCACTGGCGACTCGTTTTTCGTCTGGGAAGGCGATGTACTGGTCGTCAACATCCTGGGCAAGCCCTCCGCCAGCAAAGATGCCATTGGCAAGCCCAAGGGCACGCAACTCAAGGTGAGCGTGACCGCCGCGCCCAAGGACGGTCGGGCCACCGATTACATGGTGCGTTTTCTGGCCCCGCACTTTGGCGTGGCGGTGGCCGACATTGAGGTGGTTTTTGGCCAGGAAAACGTGAACAAGCAGCTGCGCATCACGCGGCCAAAAAAAATGCCTGCGGTGTTTGCGCAGGCATCTTTGGATTTGGACGACCCCGCATAACGGGGTAAGCCGGGGCTGTAAATCGTTAGAACGAGTAGCTGATGCCGAGGCCGAACACGGGCATGACCTTAAAGAGATCGGCGGCTTCTTGCAACTTGAGGCGCTGTGATTCAATTTCGGCCGCAGTCGCGGTGGTCCCGGTTGCAGTTAACGTAGCCTTTGGATTCTGGAACATGGCGCCCAAATCGAGATTGAATCCAAAGCCTTTGGCATCCTTAGGACGTGTAGCGTAGCCAATTCCCAGATAAGGACTTACCGAGTCGCTCATCTTGATCTCACCGTCCACAGTCGCAGCCTTGTCGTTAATCTTCCCAGAACCCGAAAAAGTTACTTTATTGTTGTTAAAAGCGACTCCACCCGTGAGCCGGAAACCGCCGTCCATGGGGTACCAGTCGCCCAGCACTTGAAGCGAGTTAAATTGAATATCCGCGTTGGTCGCGGCCACGCCACCCGAGTCGCCGGTAAACGAGAATTTCATGGTGTTGTACTGCCCGCGCACCGCAAAATCCTTGCTCACCGATGCCGCGTAACCCAAGCCCAAACCGTTGGTGCTGAGTTGGGTATAGACCGTGCCTGCATCCCCGGCCAGGGCCGCAACCGGCAAAGTGCCCAAGAGCAGGGCGAGCAGGGTGATCTTTTTAGATAATTTCATTTGAGGTTCCGCTAAATTCAGTTGGTTTGGAAGATGTAGTGCGCCGCCAAGGCGACCACAGACATTTTTATAACCCAGCCCACAGGTTCCTAGCCAACCAACTCCCGCAGATGCGTGATTAAAGTCAGCGCGGTGCCACAATGGCGATGCCGTCGTTGCCTAATGGCAACGCTTTGGAACTTTTCCACCGCCGCCAAGCTCCCACCCCGCAATGACTTCCACTTTCAAACCCTTGGGCGTGCCCATGAACCACCCCTCGCGGCACGGCAGTTCGCGCATCCACCAACTGCTTTTTGCTATATTTTTCATAGCTACTTGCGCAGTATCTACGGGGGCTATAGCCCAATTTGATATAAAAAAACTGGGTAATCCCAGCACACAGGCGGCCAGCGACAAAGTGCAAACCGACCAAGTCCGCGCGGAGCTGCTGGCCCACGCCCCGGACGGCGTGGACGCGGGGAAAACCATCTGGGTGGGTTTGCGCCTGACGCACCAGCCCCATTGGCACACCTACTGGAAAAACCCCGGCGACTCCGGCTTGGCAACACTACTGCAATGGACCTTGCCCAAGGGCATCACGGTGGGAGAAACCGTATGGCCAACACCGCAAAAAATTGCCATTGGCACGCTGGCCAACTTCGGCTACGAGGGCACCGTGCTGTTGCCGGTGCCGCTGACCATCACGCCAGCGTTTCAGCCCGGCGGAGTCGCGCAGAGCCTAGAAATTCGGCTGTCCGCCAGCTGGCTGGTGTGCCGACAGGAATGCATACCCCAGGAAGGCAACTTTGTGCTGCGCCTGCCGCTCAAGGGCTCCACCGCATCGCACGGTGCCGCATTTGACGCAGCCCGCGCCGCCAGCCCACAACCGTTTTCCGGCCCGGCGCGCGTTCAACTGGCCGCCGATGGCCTGACGCTTAACGTCAACGGCCTGCCAGCGGCATGGCACGGCAAAGCGCTCAACGCCTTCCCCGAAACGCCGGAAATTGTGGAACCCGCCGCCGCGCCGTTCGAGCGAGACGCCACGGCCAGCGGTGTTGCCCAGCGCCACGGCACGCAAGCCTGGCAGAACGGGGTGTGGTCGGCGCAGATTCCGTTTTCGCTCCAGCGCAGCACGGCACCGGCCAGTTTGCCCGTGGTGCTGGCGTTAGGCACACAGAGCGTGCGCGTCGATGCGCCGGTCCAGGGCGATTGGCCCACGGCCACGGAACAAGCGGCAGCCCCGGCAATCTCATCCGCGCCTGGTGCCAATAGCCCGAGCAGCCCAAGCCAAGCCCTTGGCGCGCAGAGCGCGAACTGGGGAACTTTCGTATGGGCCTTGGCAGCGGCCGTGCTGGGCGGACTGATTTTGAACCTGATGCCCTGCGTCTTCCCGGTGCTGGCAATCAAGGTGCTGAGTTTTGCCAGCCATGGCGGGCATAGCCGCGCCGCCCACCGCGCGCAGGGCTTGGCCTACACCGCTGGGGTGGTGTTGTCCTTCATGGCACTGGGCGGCCTGATGCTGGCCCTGCGCGCGGGCGGCGAGCAGCTGGGCTGGGGCTTTCAGCTGCAGTCCCCCATCGTCATTGCCGGCCTGGCAGTGCTGTTCACGCTGTTGGGCCTGAACTTGGCAGGCCTGCTTGAAGTGGGAAACCTGTTGCCCCACCGCCTGGCCAGCCTGCAATTGCGCCACCCCGTGGTGGACGCGTTTCTGTCCGGCGTGCTGGCGGTGGCCATTGCCTCGCCCTGCACCGCGCCCTTCATGGGTGCATCCCTGGGCTACGCCATCACCTTGCCGGGCCCGCAAGCACTGGGCATTTTTGCCGCCTTGGGCCTGGGGCTTGCGCTGCCCTATCTGGTGGCAGCTTGGGTGCCCGCGGTCGTCCGCTGGTTGCCGCGGCCCGGCGCGTGGATGGATTCCCTGCGCCACTTCATGGCCTTTTTGATGTGGGCCACCGTGGTGTGGCTGCTGTGGGTGCTGGGGCACCTGAGCGGTGTGGACGGCGCCGCCAGCCTGCTGGCCCTGCTGCTGGCCCTGGCGCTGGTGGTCTGGTCGCTGAGCCTGAAGGGACGCAGTCGCTGGGTTTTCGCTAGCATTTCGATAGCTGCTTGCGCACTATTGACGGGGGCCATAGGCCAAAATGTCTTAAAAATGGAGGATGTCCCAACGACCCAGGCCGCATCAAACTCTGCGCCGTCCGCCAATGGTGCAGCCCTGCCGTCCAGCTCTGGCCAATGGCAAGCCTGGGCCCCGGGACGGGTCGACGCAGAACTGGCCGCTGGAAGAGTAGTGTTTGTGGATTTCACCGCAGCCTGGTGCATTACCTGCCAGTACAACAAAAAAACTACCCTGGCCAATGCCGAGGTGCTGGCGGACTTTGCCACCAAGAAGGTGTCGCTGCTGCGCGCCGACTGGACGCGCCGTGACCCGGCCATCACCCAGGCGCTCGAAGCGCTGGGGCGCAGCGGCGTGCCGGTGTACGTGCTGTACCAGACCGGGCGGGCCCCGGTGGTGCTATCCGAAATACTCGGGGTAAAAGAATTACGCGCGGCGCTCGCCGCCTTGTAAGTCCGCCTTGTAAGCCGCAAGCCCTCAATCCCGTCCTGAAAGTAAGAGCAAGCCACCATGACCCCAGATGCCCAAAGCTCGGAACAACACGCCATTACCCACATCCTGGACCACTACCGCACGGTGGCTGTGGTGGGCCTGTCGCCCAAAGCCCACCGCGACAGCTTTGAAGTGGCCCAGTACATGCAACAGCAGGGCTGGCGCATCATTCCCATCAACCCGAATGCTGCGGAGATTCTGGGGGAAAAGGCCTACCCCACCCTCGCCGAGGCAGCGCAACACGAAGCCATCGAACTGGTCAACGTGTTTCGCAACAGTGCCGATGTGCCGCCGGTGGTGGATGAGGCGATTGCCATCGGCGCCAAGGCCGTGTGGCTGCAATTGGGCATTGCCCATTACGATGCCATGGCAAAAGCCCGCGCGGCCGGTCTGCTGACGGTGCAAAACAAGTGCCTGCTGGTGGAACACCGCCGCCATCATTGAAATTCTGTTGAATTTGAATAAGCAAGCGCCTGCACTCAGGTCTGAGAACCGCGGCCCTACGGGGCCGTTTTTCAATCCTGCCCTGCCGCTTTAGGTGGTTTTGGCACAAGCGCCTTGATGCGCTTCCACAGCAAGGCTTTGGGCACCGTCATTTGCATCATCTGCATGCAGCGCTCCAAACGCCCTGGGCGACTCAACAATCGGTCAACGGCTTTGGCAAGATCCGCCTCAATGCTCTTGCCGTATGCCTTTTGGCTTTTCGCAATCGCTTGCAGCAGCAATGCCTTGCCGGGCTGCATCATGGCAAGGTCAATCACGTCGCGGCTAAAGACGCTGTCGTCGGCCCAGCGGTCTGAGTTGGCCAGCAATTTGCTGGTGGCCATGTCCAATGGCGTCAGGGTGGCAATGCCGCAAATCACGTCATCCGCTGTAGGTGGCTCCAACGCCATGCGGCCCTCCAACACTATTTCAAACTTGATGGGGGACTGCGCGACTTGCACGATGGTGCGAATGCCATATTGATCGGCCCGCACCTCGCGCAGGGTTTTTAACTCTGCCCCCGGGCGGGCGATGGCTTGAAACGCCAATGGCCCCGTGAGCAACTGCCGCAAGGCGCGGTAGCCCTCTAATCGAGACACCAAAAAATCAATGTCCACCGATTCCCGGTATTCCCCATAGCGCAGTGCCATGGCGGTGCCGCCCCCGAAATAGCAGCCATAGTCTGCCAACACCTGCGCATCAAGCGCATCCAGCACGCAGGCAATTTGACGATGGTGTTCACGCTCAAACAAGCAAATGCCCCTTGCCCAGCGTGCTCACCAGCGTTTCAAGCAATGTTCGCTCTCTGGTGTCCATGGCCTCGACGTCAAGGTGACGCCAATTGCGCTCGTACACGCCCAACGCTTCCTGTGGCGTTAGCACGGATGCGCTCGGCACATGCCACGCCAGCCGTTGAAGTTGGGGGTAGTCGGCGATGCGCACCGCGGGCAACGACGTGGATGCAGCCTCAAGCCCATGCGCTGTCTCTTGGGTTTGAGGCGCAGCATCTATGACGCTGATTGACAGCCCCATAGCGGCCATGGCATTCAGATACGCACCCATGGTGACGGAGGGCTCGCCATGCTCAATGCGGTGCAAGGTTACCCGGGACATGCCCGCCGCCTGCGCGGCCAGGATGGCGCTGACGCTTAACGCCTTGCGACGTGCGCGAATATCCCGCCCCAGCACGGCTAGCGCGGCATTTGCAGTGGCGTTGATCGGTGGAGATTGGGCGGGCATAGTGTTTCTCATTGTAGGCAATATGAAGGAAATATCAAAGTTTCGCGACCGCGCAGCCTGCGACAATGGAGGTATGAACGCACAGACCACCCCTGCCGGTCTCACCGGCTCCACCCCCGCCCCCGATTCCACCTTTGCCTCCCTGCAAAACCCCACGTTTTTGCAGGCGTGCATGCGCCAGGCCACCGCCTACACCCCGGTGTGGCTGATGCGCCAGGCCGGCCGCTATTTGCCCGAGTACCGTGCCAGCCGCGCGGTGGCAGGCAGCTTCATGGGCCTGGCCACCAACCGTGACTACGCCACCGAAGTGACCCTGCAGCCGCTGGACCGCTACCCGCTGGACGCTGCCATTTTGTTCAGCGACATCCTCACCGTACCGGACGCCATGGGACTGGGCCTGTCCTTTGCCTTGGGCGAAGGCCCCAAGTTTGCCCACCCGGTGCGCGACGAAGCTGCGGTAGCCAAGCTGGAAGTGCCCGACATGGCCAAGCTGCAGTACGTGTTTGATGCGGTCAGCAGCATCCGCAAGGCCCTGGCGCAGCCCGATGGCCGCAGCCGCGTGCCGCTGATTGGCTTTTCTGGCAGCCCCTGGACGCTGGCCTGCTACATGGTCGAAGGCGCGGGCTCAGACGACTACCGCCTGGTCAAGACCATGCTGTACAGCCGCCCCGACCTGATGCACCGCATGTTGAGCGTGAACGCCGACGCGGTGGCGGCCTACCTGAACGCCCAGATTGACGCGGGCGCCCAGGCCGTGATGATTTTTGACAGCTGGGGCGGCGTGCTGGCCGACGGCGCATTCCAGGAATTCAGCCTGGCCTACACCGCCCGCGTGTTGGCACAGCTGAAGCGCCATGGCGCCGACGGCCAAGTGGTGCCACGCCTTGTGTTTACCAAGGGCGGAGGCCTATGGCTCAAAGACATGGGCGCATTGGACTGCGAGGTGCTGGGCTTGGACTGGACCGTGAACCTGGCCGCGGCGCGCGCACTGGTGGGTGGTGCTGAAAATGGCCCAGGCAAAGCATTGCAGGGCAATATCGACCCCAATGTGCTGTTTGCCCAGCCCACACAGATCGCCACCGAAGTAGCTCGGGTGCTCGACAGCTTCGGCAAGCCCTACCAGGGCAGTGGCACCGGCCCGACGCACATCTTCAACTTGGGGCACGGCATCAGCCAGTACACACCGCCGGAGCATGTTGCGGCCTTGGTGGACGCGGTGCACCGCCACTCCAGGCAATTACGCGCCTAAATTGCATACCATCTTTTTGGAATGAAAATGCTCCCGTCACGCGCACTTATGCACAAAAATGTGTGAGCGGGGGCTAACCCTTCCCCCATTCGGGTGAGGCGCGCTACAAAACCGATAGCGCATGTAAGTCGTTGATTCATAAGGAATTTGAACTTTGCTTTTTTTGTAGGCACCGCAAGGAAAGCCTTGATTTACGGGGCTTTAACGGGTCCCAAGACAAGATATCAACAAAGTTATCCACAGAAATCTTGGATTCAAGACAAATCTGTTTGAAATCAAGCACTTAGCCCTTGTTTCACCAAAAAACCTCAAGTAAGGCACCCAAGTGAGTTATTGCCGAACGAACCACCCCGTGACCAGGATTCGCAGCACATGAGCCATTGGCTCAGCGTCTTGGTCCAGACACCGGCGCACGCGTCGCTGGGGTCGGTACTCACCTACTTGAGTGAGCAGGCACTTCCCACCGGCACCTTGGTGCGTGTGCCCTTGGGCAAGCGCGAGACGCTAGGTGTGGTGTGGGACAACCGTGCCAAGGATGCCGCGGGCGAGATTGATCCTGGCAAGATTCGGGCGGTGGCTGGCGTGCTGGAAGGCATTGCCCCCTTGAACACCACCTGGCAACAACTGCTTACATTCACGGCCAACTATTACCAGCGCTCCGTCGGCGAAGTGGCACTGGGCGCGCTGCCACCCCAGTTGCGCGAGCTGTCGCCCCAACAAATGCAGCGCCGTTTGCAGCGCGGGGGAGCCAAGGTGGCTGCGGTGATCAGCACGGACAAACCACGGTGCAGCCGCCCACCGCTCTCCCCGGAACAATCCGAGGTCGTCGCCCAGATCGCGCTGCAAAGTGGCCCCTTCCTGCTGTTTGGCGCCACCGGCAGCGGCAAGACCGAGGTCTACCTGCACTGCGTGCAAACCTTGTTGGGGGCCGACCCCGATGCCCAAGCCCTGGTGATGGTGCCCGAGATCAACCTCACGCCGCAACTGGAGGCGCGCTTCAGGGAGCGCTTTGTGCCTTTGTACGGCGAGCAGGCAGTCGTGTCCATGCACAGCGGCATGACCAACCCGCAGCGCCTGAAGGCCTGGCTGGGCGCGCACAGCGGCACGGCGCGCATCGTGCTGGGCACCCGTATGGCGGTGTTTGCATCCCTGCCCAAGCTACGGCTCATCGTGGTCGACGAAGAACACGACCCCAGCTACAAAAGCAGCGAAGGCGCGCGCTATTCTGCGCGTGATCTGGCGGTGTACCGTGGCCGCCTTGAAGGTGCCAAGGTGCTGCTGGGCTCGGCCACACCCTCCCTGGAAAGCTGGCACCACAGCCGCCCAGCCACCAAGGGTGGGCGCTACCTGCGCCTGCACATGCCCAGCCGCATTGGGGTAACCAGCGCCACAACCGCCGATGCGCCCCCGTCCGCCCGCCAATCCATGCGCACCACGGCGGGTACGCCAACCGGCTTGCCGCTGGTGCGCCGGGTGGACATGAACCACCAACCCCGCAATGCCGTGTTTTCACTGCCACTGCTGGAGGCCATCAAGGAGCGGGTGGCCCGTGGTGAACAGTGCATGGTGTTTTTGAACCGGCGTGGCTACGCTCCGGTGCTGCAATGCACCCACTGTGACTGGAAGAGCGAGTGCCAGCACTGCAGTGCCTACCGCGTGTTCCACAAGATCGACCGCACCCTGCGCTGCCACCACTGCGGCTTTACCGAGCGGGTGCCACGCGCCTGCCCGACCTGCGGCAACCCCGACATCACCCCACTAGGGCGTGGCACAGAACAACTGGAAGAACACTTGGCCGAGTTGCTGGCCGACGTGCACCGCCCGCAATCCATCAGCACTGAATTCCCCGAAGGAACGCCCCCACAGCCCATCCGCATTGCCCGCATCGACGCCGACACCACCCGACTCAAGGGCGAACTGGAATCGCAACTGGCCGCCGTGCATGCGGGCGATGTGGATGTGCTGGTCGGCACCCAAATGATTGCCAAGGGCCACGACTTTCGACGCATCACGCTGGTGGCGGCGGTCAACCCGGACGGCGCGCTGTTTTCTAGCGACTTTCGCGCGCCCGAGCGCCTGTTCAGCCTGTTGATGCAGGCGGCAGGGCGTGCCGGGCGGGACGCCGCGCTAGGCGAAAGCAGCGAAGTGTGGATTCAGACCTTCCAGCCCGCGCACCCGCTGTACGCCGCGCTCAAAGCCCACGACTACCCAGCCTTTGCCGAACAACAGCTCAAGGAACGCGAACAGGCCAGCATGCCGCCCTTCAGCGCCCAGGCGCTGGTGCGCGCCGACGCCCGCACCCAGGAGGCGGCGCAGGCCTTTTTGAACGCTGCCCGTGCCAATGCCCTGACCGACATGGCGCAATGGGAGGGCTGGGCCGAAGTGCTGGAGCAGGTCACGCTGTACCCAGCCGTGCCGATGACGATTCAGCGTGTGGCCAATGTGGAGCGCGCACAGATGCTGGTGGAAAGCCCGTCACGGGCCGCCCTGCAACGCTTTTTGAGCGGCTGGCACAGCGTGCTGCACGCCACCCGCGCCCAGCCCGATTGCAAGGGCCTGATCCGCTGGGCGGTGGACGTGGACCCGCTGGCGATCTGAACCACCAAATTAAGTAGCAAATAGGGCTCTAGCCCTGGTAGATACTGCGCAAGCAGCTCCTGAATTCATAGCAAAATCTATCGCCAACGAGGTGGCTACCGCCCCGTCATTAACGCCACCGCCCCCGAAAACGTAAAGAACGCGGCCGCGGTGGACACCAGAATGATGCGCGCAATGCGCCCGTTGTCTGCGCCAAAGCGCTCGGCCAATAGCGACACATTGCTGGCGCTGGGCAGGGCGGCCAGCAGCACCAGCACGGTCAGGGCAAAGCGGTCCAGCGGCACGCCCAGCGCAATCGCCCCGCCACCGACCAGCAGCACCAGCAGGGGGTGCAAAAACAGTTTGATGGCAGCCACGGGCACGTACTCCTGCCAATGCACCGCGTGCGACTTGTCGTCCCGCGCCAGCATCTGTGAGCGCGCCAGCACCGCGCCAATGGTGAACAGCGCCACCGGCGAGGCCGCATCGGCCAGCAGTCCCACCGTGTTCACCACGGGTTTTGGCAGCTCCAGCTGCAGGGCCGACACCAGAGCGCCCGCCAGAATGGACCAGGGCATGGGGTTGGCGGCGACGCCCTTGAGTGCATTTTTGGCCGCCTGCCCGGCTGAGATACCGCTGCTGCCCGTAGCGTGTGTGCCCAACCTTGAGAGCGCAATACACAGCGACGAGGTGATCACCATGTCGACCATGATGGTGACGATGGCGGGGCCCGCAGCCTTTGGCCCCAGCAGCGCCACCAGCAGCGGCACGCCCATGAAGCCGGTGTTGGGAAATGCCCCCACCAGTGCACCAAAGGCGGCATCGTTCCAGCCAATGCGCCCCTGGCCAGGCCCGTGCAGGGTCACAGCCACCACAAAACCCACCATCACCAAGGCGCATAGCAAGTAGGTCAGCGCCACGCTTGGGTCGAGCAATTGCGCGATCGGTGTGGACGCGCCAAAGCGGTACAGCAGGCACGGCAGCGCAAAGAACAGCACGAAGCCGTTCATCCCCGGAATGGCCTGCAGCGGCAACATGCCCCGGCGGGCGGCAAGGTAGCCGCACAGCACCAGCGCGAAGAAGGGGAAGGTAACAGTCAGAATTTGTAGCACCGTGGGATTGTCAGGGCATTTCGGTCCAGGCCACCGCCAGCCGTTAAGATGACGGACTTGGCCGTGGAACCGCCACCATGCCCGTGCCGCCTGGCCTCTCATTCGATTCAGCTTCCCCTTTTCCCGCTGATTGCGCCACTTCCCCACTTTCCCCTCTTCCCTTTTATGTCTGCCTCTCCCACCCACGGCTTGAACCCGGCCCAGCTCGAAGCCGTCAACTACCTGCACGGCCCCTGCCTGGTGCTGGCCGGGGCGGGCTCGGGCAAAACCCGAGTCATTACCCACAAGATTGGCCGCTTGATCGAGTCCGGCATGCCGGCGCAGCGCATTGCCGCCATCACCTTTACCAACAAGGCCGCCGCCGAGATGCGCGAGCGTGCCAAAGGGCTGATTGGCCGGGCCGCCAAAGACGTGGTGGTGTGCACATTCCACGCTCTGGGCGTGCGTATGCTGCGGCTGGACGGCGCAGCGCTGGGCCTCAAACCCCAGTTCAGCATTCTGGACAGTGACGACGTCACCGGCATTTTGAAAGACGCCGGCGGCACCGTGGATGCAGCCACCGCCCGCCAAATGCAGTGGACCATCAGCGGCTGGAAAAGTGCGGGCTTGAATGCGGAGCAGGCCCTAGCTCAGGCCGAAGACGACGGTGCCCGTGTCACCGCCACCGTGATGGCGCGCTACGAGGAGCGCCTGACCGCCTACCAGAGCGTGGATTTTGACGACCTGATCAGCCTGCCTTTGAAACTGCTGCGCGACTACCCGGAAGTCCGCCGCAAGTGGCAGGGCCTGATGGGCCATGTGCTGGTGGACGAGTACCAGGACACCAACGCCACCCAGTACGAAGTGCTCAAGCTGCTGGTGGGTGGCAACCCGCCCGATGAGGCGCGCTTCACCGCCGTGGGCGACGACGACCAGTCCATCTACGGCTGGCGCGGTGCGACGCTGGACAATTTAAAGAAGCTACCCGTTGAGTTTCCGGCGCTCAAAGTCATCACGCTGGAGCAAAACTACCGCTCCACCAGCGCTATTCTGCGCGCCGCCAACAACGTCATCGGCCCCAACCCAAAGCTCTACCCGAAAACGCTGTTCAGCGAATTGGGCGAGGGCGAGCCAGTGCGCGTGATTGATGCCGACAATGAAGAGCACGAGGCCGAACGCGCCGTGGCCCGCATCCAGAGCTTGCGTGCCGAGGGCCTGCTTGCACAAGCGGGAAAACAGTACAAGGAGTTTCGCGACTTTGCGCTGCTCTACCGCGCCAACCACCAGGCCAAGCCGTTTGAGAAGGCGCTGCGCAAGGCCAACATCCCCTACAAGGTGTCGGGCGGTCAGAGCTTTTTTGACCGCGCCGAGATCCGTGACCTGTGCGCCTGGTTTCGCCTGTGGAGCAACAACGATGACGACCCGGCGTTCTTGCGCTCGGTGACCACGCCCAAGCGCGGCATTGGCCACCAGACGCTGGGCGCCTTGGGCGTGTTTGCCAGCCAGTACAAGCTCAGCCTGTTCGAGGCGCTGTTTACGTCCTCCCTGAGCAGCGTGCTCAGCGCCAAGGCATTGGGCAGCCTGCATGAGTTTGGCCGCTATGTGAACGACCTGGAGTTTCGCGCCCGCCATACTGAAGGCGCCGAGGCCGCCCGCGCATTCATGACCGACTGGCTCAAAGAGATCGACTACGAAAAACACCTGTACGACGGCGAAGACAGTGAAAAAGTAGCCTCCGCCAAGTGGAACAACGTGATGGAGTTTTGCGACTGGATGGCCCAGCGCTGTGGCGGGCAAGTGGACGACACCGCCGGCGTCACCACCACCAAAGAGGTCAAAAGCCTGCTGGAAGTGGCGCAAACCATCGCCCTGCTCTCCACCATCAGCGAGCGCGAGAAAGACCAGGACGTGGTGACTCTGTCCACCCTGCACGCCGCCAAGGGGCTGGAGTGGCCGCATGTGATGCTGGTCGGGGTGACTGAGGGGATGTTGCCGTTCAAGCTCGGCGATGGCGCCGATTCCCTGGGCGGCTCTGACCGCGCCCACGAGTCGGCCAATGAAGAAATGGCCACCCGCTTGCAAGAAGAGCGCCGCCTGATGTATGTGGGCATCACCCGCGCCCAGCGCAGCTTGGCGGTAAGCTGGACGCGCCGGCGCAAAAAGGGCCGCGAACTGGTGGCCGCGCTGCCGAGCCGTTTTATTGCAGAAATGGGGCTGAACCAAGCCACGGTGCGCGAAGACCCGCGTGAAAAGCTAAAAGCCCTGCGCGCTGAATTTGCCAAAAAAGCCCTCGAATCTGCGGCGAAAGCGGCCCAAACACGATGAAACCGTGACGGGTTAGCGGAATTTATCCAGAGTCGAAAACCCCGTATCCGGGGAAAAGCCAAGGCCACCACCCGCATCCGAGGGGCCAAATTGCTTCTCGTGCAGGTCACTCAAGACCATCATGGCGGCCACGGCATCCTGGTTGAACCCAATGCGGGCATGCCCCATGCCATCGCCGCCGTTCATGATCAATTTGTTGATGTAGGCACCGCACTCTTTGTAGCCCCACAGGCTTCGTATCGTGCCGGCAATGCGGTGGTGGTGCAACTCCACAGCGTCCAGCGCGTCGGACATGCGTTGCTCCAGGGTTCTCTCTTCCAGGGTTTTCGTTGATGCGGTGCTCTCTGCGCCGCCGAAAGGCATGGGCACCGTTGCCTGATCCCAACTAGGGGTCGCCGCCTCGGGGGTGGCATCCAAGGCACCGTGTCTTGAATCCTGCTGCGCCAGCGCGTCATCCCACAGGCCCCAAACGGTTTCGGGGTCGTCATCGACCACCTCCAGCCCGCGGGAATCCACGGCATCCTTGACCCGTGGATCTGCCGGTTGATCACCCTTGCCAAAAAACTTGTTGAACATTCAAACCCTTGCGTTTTCCCAAATGCTACCCCATAGCCCGAAATCTGGCCACCCTGTGTGCGTTGCCCACCAGCGCGCAGGAGAAGCCCGCATTTTACCGGGTCGACTGCATCCTCAGGCGCCGCGCTGCGTCCTCGGCCCGTGCGTCGTCGATCTCCCGCAACACACCGCCAACATCTGCAACACCGGTCTTGCTCTCGAATCTTCCGGTCAGAACATCTTCCGGCCTCAGCACGCCCCGCTCATACAAGTCCCATATCTCCAAACCGAAGTGGGTCTGTAATAGCTCAGAGGCGAATTGACCAAAAAAGTTGCGTAAATTATCAACATCCCGCAGTAGCATGCGACGGGCGTGGTTGTTGCCCGCAGCATCCACCGCCTGCGGCAAATCAATGATCACGGGCCCGTCCACCGCCAGCAGGATGTTGAATTCCGACAGATCCCCATGCACCACCCCGGCACACAGCATGCGCACCACTTCCGTCAGCAGGGTGGCGTGGTGGGCCAGCGCGTCCGCTGACGAGAACGCGACATCGTTCAAGCGTGGCGCGGCGTCCCCGTTTGCGTCGGTCACCAACTCCATCAGCAGAACTCCGTCGCAGAAATTGTAGGGTTTGGGCACTCGCACGCCTGCATCTGCCAGACGGTAGAGCGCATCCACCTCGGCGCTTTGCCAGGCGGCCTCTTGCGCCTGTCGGCCAAAGCGGGTTCCCTTGGCCATGGCGCGCGCCTGGCGGGTGTTTTTAACTTTGCGGTTCTCGGTGTAGTCCACCGCCTGGCGAAAGCTGCGATGCGTGGCTTCTTTGTAGACCTTGGCGCAGCGCGTCTCGTCAGCGCAGCGCACCACGTACACCATGGCTTCTTTGCCACTCATGAGCTGGCGAACTACGGTGTCAATTAGCCCCTCATCGACGAGGGGTTGCAATCTCGGGGGTGTTTTCATAATTGTGCAGGGTTTGGTCGCACGGGGAATGCCTGAAAGTCGAGCGCACCATGGATGGAATCGCAGCCCTCGGATGAGTATACACAGCGTGTTTTTCATATTTTCTTGCGCCACTTTGCACGACTGGTCCCACCACGCGGCAGCGGGTTCCGATGTCTTGAATTTGCGAAATCTCAACGGAAGAAGCCACTGCGTAGATAGAGTCAAGACTCATGCGCCACCCCTTGCTGGCCTGCTGGCGCGAGGCCTTTTTTGTTGAAGGAGACACGATCATGAAGACAGATGTGGAGCTCAAGGCGGATCTGATGGAGCGGCTTGATGCGATTCCGTCCATCAACGGCTCTGACATAGAGGTGTTTGTTGACAATGGCATGGTGACGCTGGATGGCCACGTCGACACGCATCAAACCAGATTTCAGGTGGAACGCACCGCCCGTCGCGTGGCCGGCATGCGAGGCCTTCAAATTAATATCAAGCCCACCCAACCGGGCGTCAGAAAGAGCCACCGATAAGGCGGTTCAAGACACGGCCCTGACCGCCCTCGGCGTAAGTCAACCGCGCGGGGGCCGCAACCCAAACCCATTACGGGCTGGCGGTCGGATTCTGTTTGGCGGCGACTCGCAGCAACGCTTCGCGCACCATGATTTCGGCTTGGCTGCGTTCGGGGCTATCCAGTTCAAACTGCCAGTCCTTCAACGCCAGCGACAACTCCATCAAAGCATCGCGCAACGCATACAGCGCCGCACTGCTGGCCAGCAAACACTGCTTGCACGACTGACAATTGCACTTGGGCAAGTCATTTGGACTATGCGACATGGCGGGCCTCCGCCTTGCACTGTCCAATAGCCGACAGCATGGCCTGTTCGACATTATCCAAAAAGATCAATTCGATTTGCAGTCTCGCTGCCTGCGGTACTTCATCCAGGTCCTTGCGATTGCGTGCCGGCAGCATGACGCGCTTGATCCCCGCAGCTACTGCGGCCAGCACCTTTTCTTTAACGCCCCCCACAGGCAGCACCAGGCCGCGAAGGCTGATCTCACCCGTCATGGCGATATCGTTATGCACTGGCTTGTCCGCAAACAGGGAAGCCAGTGCAATGAACATGGCCACACCTGCGCTGGGCCCGTCCTTGGGGATCGCACCCGCCGGTACATGAACATGGATATCTGTTTTTTCAAAAACTCCGGCGTCCAACTCCAGCGCTTCGGTGCGGGACTTGACCAGCGTGAGTGCGGCCTGCACCGACTCTTTCATGACTTCACCAAGCTGCCCCGTCAGAATGAGCTTTCCGGTGCCGGCGGTTCGGCTGGCTTCAATGAACAAGATGTCGCCGCCAACCGGGGTCCACGCCAAGCCGGTTGCCACCCCAGGCGTTGCGGTACGCAATGCAACCTCGTTCTCAAACTTTGCTGGCCCGAGAACCTCCACGAGATCGGGTTCGTCCACGACGGTTTTCCCGGTGCTGTTCTCGGCGATGCTGACAGCAACACGGCGACAAACCGCACCGATCTGACGCTCCAGTCCGCGCACGCCCGCTTCACGGGTGTAGTCACGAATAATGGCCGAAAGCGCTGCGTCCGTGATCTCCAACTGCTGTGGACTCAAGCCGCATTCATCCAATTGTCGACCCACAAGGTACTTGCGCGCAATCTCACGCTTCTCCTCCTGCGTGTAGCCGGAGAGGTTCAGCACCTCCATACGGTCACGCAATGGGCCAGGTATGGGGTCCAGGACATTCGCGGTCGCAATAAAAAGCACCTGCGAAAGATCGTAGGGAACGCCCAGATAGTTGTCGCGAAAGGTGGCATTTTGTTCCGGATCCAACACTTCCAACATTGCAGCTGAAGGGTCACCGTGCACCCCCGTCCCCAGCTTGTCGATTTCGTCGAGCATCATCACGCATCCGCGGGTGCCCGCCTTCTTCAGGGCCTGAATAATGTTGCCGGGCAAGGCTCCAATGTAGGTTCGCCGATGCCCTCGAATCTCAGCCTCATCATGCACGCCACCCAGGGAAACACGCGCGAACTTTCTACCCAGTGCCTTGGCAATGGATTGCCCCAGGGATGTCTTGCCAACGCCGGGGGGGCCAACGAGGCACAGGATTGGGCCGTGTCCATCGGGCTTTAGCTTTCGTACGGCCAAGAACTCAATGATCCGCTTCTTGACCTGCCCGAGCCCAAAGTGGTCATCGTCCAAAACTTGTCTGGCCTGTGCCACATCGATCACATCAGGGGCCGGAGTTTTCCATGGCAACTCGGCCAACCAGTCAAGGTAGGTGCGCACCATGGAGTACTCGGAGGAGCCGTCCGACATGCGCTGCAGCCGCTTGAACTCCTTCTCGGCCTGTTTTGCAACTTCTTCCGGAAGGCAGGCATCCGCAATCAGTTGGCGCAATTCATCCAACTCAGCGGCATTGCCGCCGCCGTCCTCGCCCAACTCTTTTTGGATGGCCCGCATTTGCTCACGAAGCAGGAATTCACGCTCCCGCTTCTCGACATTGACTTTGGTTTGCTGGTCAATCTCGCGTGAAATGTGCATCACGGCAATTTTGTGCACCATCACTTCGAGCAATCGATCCAGCCGACCGCGCAGTTCGACTTGCTCGAGCAGCTCCTGCTTTTCCTGGGCCGCAATGTCCAGATATCCCGCAACCAAATCCGCAAGAGTGCCTGGTGCCTCAATGCGTTGCACTACGTTAATCATTTCAGCGGGTACTTGGGGCAGGAGTTGCAGCACCTCCACGGCACGTTCTTTCAGCCGGACAAATCTCGCTTCAATTTCCTTGTCGCCCGCGCCGGTCGGCTCCTTGACGCGCTCAATTCTGGCCACAATGAAGGGATACCCGTGAAGGTAGCTGGTCACGCGAAAACGCTGCTGCCCTTGACAAATGATGTGGCGGGACCCGTCAGGGGAAATCACATGGCGCAAAACAGACGCGATGGTTCCGACCGCTGCCAAGTCATCCGGACCGGGCGTTTCGGTTTGCGGGTTGTGCTGCATCAAAATACCGATGGGAAGATCGTTGTCGATCGCATAGTTTGTCGCAGCAATCGACCCTTTGCGGCCAATGGCAATGGGTACCACCAGCCCGGGAAACAAAACCATGTTGCGCACAGGCACCACCACCAAAGCATCTGCAGGAATGAGGTCAATCGCGGGCGGTGCGCCCTCGCTTTCTTGCGGTTTTGAGACTTGCTGCATTCACCCCTCCCTCAATTCACATCGTAAGCTGAAGCGTAGAAGTCTGCACCCCCAGCACCGTTGCGAAATCGCACAAGAAGCCCGTCCAGACACTGGGCCCATCAGTTTCGTTGCCGGGTCTCCCGATCCTTTGCGCCAACCAACCCAGCCGCAAGATTTGCGATCTCGCGCGCCAGCAGGTCCAGCACATCCTCCATGGTGACAATGCCGATCAGGCGTCCCGCGTTGTCAGCAATGACCAGTCGGCGCAACTGGTGCGCATTCATCAACTGCACCGCATCCATCGCATCCATGTCCGGGCTGGCCAGCACAAGATCGACCGACATGATGTCCCCGGCCGTAAATACAGTGGGGTCCAGCCCCTCTGCCATCAGTTCCAGCACCAAATCACGGTCAGTGACAATTCCAACCGGTTTGCTCTTCTCCACCGCATCAATCACCACCAAGGCACCCACATGGTGCTTGCGCATGACCTGCGCGACCACCAAAGCGCTGGTGTCGAGTTCGACCACAGCAACCACCGTGCTGGCGAAGTCCTTGAGCTGAGTCGTCATTCGATGCCCCCAATTTTGTTATTGAAGAAGTACCAGTACCCCATGTCTGACAGCAACGCAAATCAGGCGTCAAAGGTCAGTTGATTGTTAACTCGGCTCACGCCGGGTGCTGACCAGGTAACGCCTTCCGCTGCGTTGCGCTCCGCCCAGGAATGAACGTGTCCGCGCAGCGTTACCACGCTGCCATCCACCTCGATTTCAATACGCCGTGCCTCGCGCATTGCCTGACGGGTCAGCGCCTCCTCAATCCGGTGCGACAGGTTGACTGGCACCACGGCGCCCTTCAGCCGGATGTCGTCCGTGATCCCAATCACGCCTTTCAGTGGCCGAATCAAGCGCTCAACCACTCGCCTCTGAAAGTGCCACTCCAGCTCGCCACTTAAAGTGACCCAGCCTTTTTCGACCACCACGGTGACCCGGTTCTGCGGCACCGAGGTATTCCAACTCAAAGCATGTTCAATGGCCTCGGCGATTTCCGTGTCGCTGCGCTGATGCACCCCAACCGGAATCACACTCAGCTCCAAGGCGATCGCCTTTACGCCAGCGACGCGCTGCGCCGCCCGCTTGGCGGCAATTTTCTCGGCGTAGGAGTCAAGGTGGCCGGTTAGGGTTACCACACCGTCCGTCACGGCAACACCCACCTTGGTCTCGGGGACAAGCGGATCCCATGACAACTCCGCCAACACATCACGCTTTAACTCTGAATCGTTTTTCATCGCTGCATCTCCAAGGGAAAAAATGGACTCTGCTTGCAGAGTAGTCCTGCGCAATGGCGGGACGTTGAGAAAAGTCAACCACGCTGAATGCTTGCGATATTCGGGGCATTGCATACGGGCCGCAGCACCCTGCAGCCGCGTACAAATACCTTGAGACCGGTATTCAGTTTGCATTTTTTTGGGTATTCGCGGCCGCTGGATCGTTCGATACGCTGTACCCATTAGGAGCGGGCGATTCGCCTGCCTTTGTTTTATTGCGAACAACCTTGGTGATCCAAATGACCATGCCAACCCAAAATCTTGATTCTTCTGTTGCATTGCGATCAAGCTCCCACGAGGGGTCGAAAGGGCTCCGGTACGATACGCGCGCCTGTGACCTCGGCGCGCTTAACCCGGCTCAAACATCACTGACCCCAAGTAGGAATGGAGCGCCCACGAAATCCTTTTGGCGTGAGTCGCTCGCGATGATGGAGCAACATCTTGAGTTTGGCCGACGCAAAGTGATGGCGGAAGATCAAATCTACCAGTGCGGGCAGGTGTTTGACACGCTGCATCTGGTCAGTGTGGGCTTGTTCAAGATCGTCAACTTGAGCTCCGACGGTCGCGAGCAATCGGCCGGACTGCATTTCAAGGGCGATTGGCTGGGATTTGACGGAATTCCATCCGGGTTCCATGCCTGCACTGCGGTGGCTTTGGACAGTGGCGAAGTTTGGTCCGTCCGTTATGACACCTTGCTGCAAGCGAGCGCAAAAGAACCCATGCTGATGCGTTTAGTGCTCTCGGCCATCAGCGCGCAGCTGGCCCGAAATCGCGATGCAGCCTTGTCCATGGGGACCCTTTCTGCCGACGCGCGCGTCGCGGACTTTCTGCTGCAATGGGCTCACTCGCTGGCGGAACGGGGTATGCGAACCGACCAAATCAATGTGCACATGTCCAGAGCGGACATCGGTAACTACCTCGGACTACGGTTGGAGTCGGTCAGCCGTGCCCTATCGAGATTATCGCGCGGTGGGTTGATCCTGTTCAACGAAAAAGGGCGCCGCGACATCAGCATTCCAAGCTTGGATGCGCTGCGCAACTTTATCCACGACAGTGCGGACCGCACCGCAAATAATGTGCATTAAAGGGCACTTGTTTGGCAGAACCCAGTGCGATAAATGCACTCTGGGGTTGAGAAATCTCAATTCCTGGCACCCCAACTCTAATAGTCTACCCCTCAGAGATTGATGCGTTTTGGGGGGTTCCCTACATCGCCAGCAACCGGTTTAGGGAGTGGAAATAGTGACTGATGTGATTGATGGTTCTGCGACGTTGATCCGGGTTTTGTTGGTCGACGACCATGCCATGTTCCGGGAAACGCTGCGCTTGCTTCTTGAGCAGGACCCGGCGCTTGAAGTCGTCGGCGAGTTAGGGGATGGGAGCAAGATTCAGGAATCCGTTCAGTTGTTAAGCCCTGATGTTGTCGTCATGGATGTCAATATGCCCCATGTCAACGGAATTTTGGCCACTGGCAACCTGCTGGGCAAGTTCCCGCATGTTCGGGTGGTGGCGCTTTCGGGCTATGGTCACAAGCAGTTTGTCATGGAAATGCTGGATGCGGGGGCAACCGCGTATGTGGTCAAGTCTTCCGCTGGCAAACAACTGGTGCACGCCATTCACAGTGCGGCGCAGGGGAAGACCTATCTCTGTCCTGAAGCGGCGGCGACCCTGGTCGAAGTCAGCCGCCGCGGGGCCCATGGAGGCACCGGGACGCAGGACAAGAAGCGGCGGCTGGGCCGCCGCGAGACGGAGGTGCTGCGTCTCTTGGCCCAGGGTAGCAGTTCGCCCCAAATTGGGGAGAGTCTGCATATCTCGACCAGTACGGTCGACGTCCATCGCCGCAACATCATGAACAAGCTTGAGCTGCGCACGGTCGCCGAACTCACCAAATACGCGATCCGTGTTGGCATCACCGGGATCTAGGGTTTGGGCTCCAGTAGAAGACAAGTAACTACCCAAATTCACCTATGTGCTTTCACCCCATTACGGTATTTTCAGTTTTAAATCCTCTCGGTACGCTAGCACCATGAACTCACTGCTTGGCACCTACCAACCCATTGTTCGCAATGCCCATCTTCAGACCGCAGCGCACCAGCGGGAAATTTGGGCGGAGAAGCTTGAACTGATGCGTGCGCGCCAACTACTGGCATCCAGCCTGGATGCGTTGGACGTCGGATTGGAGATCTGGGATGAGCAAGACCGACTGGTCCTGTTCAACAAAAAGGTTAATCACCTCCAGAACATGGGCTTCATGCCAGACGACATCGGCAAGACCCATTTAGCGCTTGGACGCGCCAGCCTTCAGCCGCCGCAGGGGAACAGCGAGGGCGCGGAGTGTGAAGCGATGCATACCGAGATGCACGGAGAGCCCAAGCTCCAACGCCTACCCGGAGATCGCTGGACCAATACCTATGAGGCGGTGACACCAGAGGGCTACTTGGTGGTCGTAAGAGTCAACGTGACCGAACTCGTGCGCCAAGGCAGGGTGCTGGAAGCCAGCAACCACCAACTGGCGATTCAGTCCGCCACGGACTGCCTGACTGGCCTGCCCAACCGACGTTGCTTTGACGAAGTGCTCACCACCGAATGGCAGCGCGCATCCCGCAGCGGGGCGGCATTGAGTCTCCTGATGATCGACATCGATCACTTCAAGAAGTTCAACGACCACTATGGCCACTTGGCCGGTGATCAGTGTTTGCGAAGGGTGGCCGAGATATTGGGGCGTTGCGTGCGCCGCGCGGGCGAGTTGGTTGCCCGCTATGGTGGCGAAGAATTTATTCTGCTACTGCCTGCCGCAGATATGGCTTACGCCTGCGAGACCGCGCAAAAATGCCAGAGCTTGATGCAACAGGCGGCCATAGGCCATGCGGGATCGCCCACCGCGGCACAAGTGACCTTGAGCATTGGCGTGGCCTGTTTGCAGCCCGGTGCCACACTGAATTCCACTGCCTTGATTGATGCGGCCGATGCAGCCATGTACCGGGCCAAGTCAGGCGGCCGCGCACGCTACGAGGCAGCCACCCAATCCGATTGGGCCATGGGCCAGGACACCCCGAGAACCCGACCTGCCCCGTTCAATTGAGGCCGTTTGGCTGCGCCGAATCGGGCTTGGGTTTAGGCGGGTTGCTGGGCAAAATCAGACTCCGTATCCGGGTGATCGCCGCACCAACAGTCACGTTGGCGCAATCCAGATCGATGTCAGGGCGCTCAGGCCCTTCGTACGGGCTATTTACTCCCGTCATATTGGGAAGCAGCCCGTTGCGGGCCTTCTTGTAGAGACCCTTGACGTCGCGCTGCTCACAAACTTCAAGCGATGTACTCACGTACACCTCAACAAAATTTTCAGCCCCGATGAGTTCACGCGCCAATGCGCGGTCTCTGCGGAAGGGAGATATGAAGGCCGTCATCACCATCAGACCCGCGTCCATCATCAACTTGGCGACTTCGGCAATGCGGCGGATATTTTCCACCCGGCCTATATCGGAAAAGTCGAGGTCTTTGTTCAAGCCCTGGCGAACGTTGTCGCCATCCAGAAGGTAGGTTCGTTGGCCTAGGCTGTGCAGTTCGACCTCCAGCGCATTTGCCAAGGTGGATTTTCCGGCGCCGGACAGACCGGTAAACCAGATGACTCGCCCATGGTGGCCGTTCAATCTTTCCCTGTCTTGCCGGGTGATCGTCATCAGTTGCTTCGGACATGTGTACAGCCCGGGAATATCCAGATTTGACATAGCGTTGGATTGGCTTATTTGGCTCACGGCCTGATTCGAATAAAACTGAACATCATCGCGACACGACTTAGCTGAACCATAGAGACCAAGCACCCGAACTTCGATGAGAAATATCAAAGGGGATGTCCTGGGGATTTATAGACTGAAGACCGTCATCTCATTCGACCTTCGGGAATGTCCATATGCAAGAGTTCATCGGTTCTTTGTCGTCGCCACTTTGTCGCAAGCACCTGCGCCCCGTACTGCTCGTCTTGGTACTTGCAGGGTTCGTTGCAGGCTGCGGACAAAACCCCATGACCGCGGGTCAGGAATTCATGGCACAGGGCGAATACCCTTCTGCCGTTATCGAGTTCAAGAATGCAGTCCAGGCAACGCCCGATTCACCCGAAGCACGCCTGGCACTGGCGGACGCGCTGGAGCGAACCTACGATACGGTCGGCGCAGAACAACACCTGCGCAAAGTCATCAGTGCAGGCGGCGATGCGGATTCACTGCTTCCACGGGTCGCGCTATTTATGCTCGACCGCAGCGAGTTTGCAAAGATCATCAATGAATTTCAGGATCGGCACTTGAAGTCGCCGCAGGCTGACAGCAACCTTCGCGCAGTGGTCGCCGTCGCCTATTTAGGCCAAAAGCAGCAAGCGCTTGCTGACGCGCAATTGAAGGGCGCCATGGAAAAAACAGCGACTGTCATGCTGGCAAGCGCCCAATCGCTGCTCGCCCAGAACAAGAAGGAGCAGGCCGTGGCAGTGTTGGACAGTTCACTGTCTGAGCCAGATTCCCCCTGGTGGGTCCTGCGGGGGTTAAGCCGCATCTATGGGGCCAACGGCCAACGCGAGCAGGCCGCTCAATTCATGACCCGGGCTTACGAAGGTGCACCGTGGCATCGGGGCGTCATGGGGGAGTATGGTGAACTTCTCATCGCGATGAACAAACTGGACCAGGCGATTGTGGTCAGAGACCGGCTCAAGAAGCTGGCCCCCACCTACTATTGGACGCACTATATGGATGCACTCATCCTTTCTGGACAGGGCCATTCTGAAGAAAGCGTGGCGGCGGCACTGAAGGTACTTGCCGCTGCGCCAGAGCATCTACCAGCGACCTTGATGGTGGCGACCGCCGAACTGCAAAAAGGCGATGTCATGATGGCCGGCAGTCGGCTGGACAAGATTGTTCGGCAGTACCCTTACTCCGTACCTGCTCTGCAGTTACTGGCCGAAGCGCAGCTTCGACAGGGCAAGAGTGCAGAGGCGGCGGACTCCATTTCCCGCGGGCTCAGCGTAGCGCCGACCCAAACACGGCTGGTCTCGTTGCGAGCGGACAGTGAGGTCATGCGCGGAGCCATAAAGGAGGCCACGGCCACACTCACACAACTCAGCGCCAACGATCCTGGCAACGCGTCTTACCTGCTGCGCCTGAGCGAGCTGCGGGCGCGTTCCGGAGACAAAGCAGGGGCAAGAAAGCTGCTCGACCAGGCAGTGGAAGCGGGCAAGGACAATCCGCTCGTCCGCGACCGAATCGTTGCCATCTCCTTGGGCATGGGGGACACGACACGGGTTCGCCAATTGGCAGAAAACGCTATGAAAACGCAACCCCAGGATCCGGGGTCGCACCTGATCATGGCCGCCACCTTGGGCGTCGAAAAGGACAACGCAGGTGCGTGGCGCGAGACACTGGCCGCCCTGGATCTCCAACCTGCTTTTCAGCCCGCTTTAACTGCGCTCACCATGATGGCGAGGGAGCCCAAGCAGCGCGAGGAGCTGGGGGCTCGTTATGAGAAGGCTGTCCAGGCAAAATCATCCAGCGCGCAGACCTATCTCGAATATGCCCGGCTGTTGCTGGAAACAAAAGGCGATCGCGCCGCCATTACTGCGCTTTTGGAACATGGGGTACGGTCGTTGCCCACTTCCACCGCGCTGCGTGAGGCGCTTACGCAAGAATATTTCCGTGCGGGCAGATCGGATGCGGCGCTCAGCGTGGCCCAAGCCGGTGCATCCACCAGCAACGCAGCCCCGGACGCGACGGCGCTGCTCGCAACAATCTACGAGCGAGTGGGAGAGGCAAAACTGGCAACAGAGACCTACCGAAAGCTCGCAAGCGACTATCCGCAACGCACAGATTGGAGACTCAGACTGGCCGAACTGGAGATGGTCGCCGACCGAAAAAAGGAAGCCACCACAACGCTTCGCTCCCTGATCACCGACCGTCCGCTCGATCCACGGCCCTACATCACACTGGCCAACCTCACCCGCCCGGACAATCTGCAGGAGGCACTTTCCATCGCCAGGGATCTCGGCAAAAGCGACTCCAACAAACTGACCGCCCAGCTGCTGGAAGGCGACCTGCTGGCTCAGTCGGGGCAATCAGACGAAGCCCTCAAACAGTTTGGCAAGGCCGCAAAGGCGGGTGCCGTACCCGCTGCGCTGCTGCGCAGTGTTCAGCTTCTTGATCGCACCAAACGCGGCCAAGCCGCAGAGCAGGAATTGGCCGATGCCCTGCGCAAGTTCCCTGACGACGCGACGGTGATCGGTTTTGCCGCACAGCGCATCCGTGCGCAGGGCAAACCCGCAAAAGCGGCCGAACTCCTGCAAAGGATCGCGGACAAGAATCCACGCAATCCTGTCGTTCTCAACGATCTGGCCTGGGCCCAGATTGAGGCTAAACAGGCTGATGCCTTGAAGAATGCCACCAGTGCGGCCAAACTTGCGCCAGACAACTCCGAAGTGCTCGACACCCTGGGCATGGCCCAGGCCCTGGCAGGTCAGAAGTCAGAAGCGATCACGACCCTGCGTACGGCCATCAACCTCGCACCGGGGTTACCGACACCCAAGTTGCATCTCGCCGAGTTGTATATCGCGTCGGGCATGCGCAAAGAAGCGGCAAGCTTGGTTCAGTCCATGGACCGAAAAACCCTCGGTGCTAAAGATCTGGAAACCCTAGCGCGGCTGACGAGCAGTCTGGGTGCTTAGGCTTGCGCCAACACCCTAAAGCAGAATCATTCGGTGTAACCAAAAAGCGCAATATGCGGCTGGAGCATCGCGGCGACCGGTGCAAGTTCTGTTTCATAACGCTTCCAGCGGTATTTGGCGTGCTGGTAGAGGGGTTGGATGACCTGGTGGTAGCTAGGCGTGTTGATGATGCCCCGCTGCTGGGCATGCTGCGTGTGCTCCAGCACCGTGTCGCTCCAGCCCACCCCGAGAAACTCCAGTAAAGCGCGAGTTTCTGCTTCGAAATTTGTGATGAGGTCCTCGTAGCGGATACGTTGACAGTGCAACGGCAGACGCTGCGCATATTCGAGCCAAGCGTTCATCACATGGCCATAGAGTTCGGCAATGCTCTGCGGGGTGGAGAAGGCGGACATGAGATTGTTATAGCCAAATTTCTGCATCATGCAGCCAAGGACGACATCGCAGGGATGGCGAAGAGTCAGGATGAAGCGGGCGTCCGGAAACACTCGCCAAAGCAGCGGGACCCGAACGATATTAAACGGCTGCTTGTCCACCAGCAACGTGTTGGCTTGGCGGTCGCCATGGCGCGCGGCCTCGCGCCAATAGACTTGGCGCAGGCTGACGATCTGCTCTTCGGATAAATTCGCCAACGCATCGGCCCCGCCTCCCGTCATTGCGCAGAAGGCATCCTCCATGACCTCGCCCATGGGTTTTTCATTCAGTGCCTGTAGGCGTGGATGGCTGTCCAGAACCTGTTCAAGCAAGGTCGTGCCGGAACGCAGAAAGCCGATCAGGAAAATCGGCGTTTCTTCGGGTGAGGCCCGTGCTGGTTGAGGGGCGGCCACCAAGTGCTCACTCGCCCAAGCGCGGTTGGTCGCGACCCAGGCCAGAAATCGGGCATGTACTCTTCCGTCGGGGTCCATGTCCAGAGCGAGGCGACGTTTGCCCGCCAGCAGATGGGGCAAAACCTTGCGCGTGTTCCCCAAAAGGTCGTAGAGTTGGCCGAGCAAAATATGAATGTCCGCGCCCGTGTCCGGGGACATGGGACGATGAACCACCGCCTCGAGCCGGGCCGCAGCCTGGGCGTGGCGACCCGCGCGGCGGTCTAGCCGGGCCGCTACCAGATTGAGGTCTGGGTGGGCGGGTTCACGAGTCAAGCCGCGTGCAATGATTGCTTCTGCCTCGGCCAGACGGCTTTCCTTCTCCAGCAGATCACCTTGCTTGGCAAGCACGTAGGGTGTGTCAGGCTGCAAGTCCAAGGCGTGGTGATAGATCTCAAATGCCTCTTCAATGCGCCCCTGTTTTTCGCGCAGGGTGGCAAGGTTAATCAGATGCTCCGCAGAGTTGGGGCGTTGCGCTACCGCGCTTTCCAAGACCGACGAAGCCTCGTCAACCTTACCTTGGTGCTTCAAAACCGTCGACAAGGTTTCCTGGGCAAAGGCCAGGCCCGGTGCCAGCAGCAGCGAACGGCGCGCGCAAGACTCGGCTTCACCGTAGCGACCCAACCTGCACCGGATGACGGCCAACTTTACCCAGGCCTCCACGTCCGCCGGGTCAGCCTTGCAAACGCTGGCAAACAGCGTCTCCGCCTCGGCCAACTGGTTGTTGAGCGCCAATTGCTCTGCCCGGGCCTTCTTAAACTTCGTCAAGATGTTTTTCTTCGCCATACAAACCTATTTCCAAAGGAGCGACCGATGATCTGATCCAAAAAGGAAAGGCGACCCGCGGGCCGCCCTTTTCATTACGACTCAAATCGCTTTAGGCGCTTATCCCGCTCTTGCGACGACGGGACGCAGTCAGCCCTGCCAAGCCAAGTCCGACCAGAGCCAAGGATGCCGGCTCTGGCACATTGTCGACAGGAGGCGTCACGGCACCGAATCCATCGAGGTACACATATCCCCAGTGGGCAGTTGGCGAGCAATCCGATGCCAGCACCGAGAGGGTCAGGGTATCCCCCAAACCCGTACCTTGACCGATTGCCAGTTGCTCGATTTGCCAAGCCGCGGTGTAATAGTTGATTCCATCAAACGCAAAACGTGGGTCGACGCCAGAACCACCAGTAGCCGCGTTATAGGTGCGGTTGATCAGGTCGACTCCGGTCGTGTCGTCGCGCAGAAGAATCTTAATCGTCGCAGCACTGGTTGGGCCGTGGGCACCTTCGAGCACAGCCTTCCAGGCGAAGAAGATGTTCGCGTCCGTGTAGTTCGCTACCGTCTGTTGAATCAGAGATGCGTAACCGCCAGTGTTCGTATCCTCCACCCGGTAAGAATAGTTGCCGCTATAGACGGTCGTACCCAGCGCAGCGCCAACTCTTGGATCCACAGTACCGGCATTTATGATCGACGAATGCACGCCACCATTCACGGCATTCGCGATCACAAAAGCGGGTGTCAGATTTGTGTTGTTAACGCTGTTACGGTAAGTTGACCCCGCAACGGCCCAACCGTTCGCCGTACCGGCATCTCCCGCAACGGGACCATCAAACCCGCCATTCACAAAGCTGGCCGCTTGGGCAGACCCTGCGGCAAACGCTGCTGTGATGGCAATCGCAATTACTGTCTTTTTCATGTTAATTCTCCAAAAGTAAGTGTCTGAACCAGACGATTTCCTTAAACACCAATTCCGAGGAGTAATGAGCATCAACCGTGCCAATCGAAGGTGTACGCGTAACCTATTGATTTATATGGGGATATTCAAGAAAAACGAATTCAAATTCAAATCGGTGTAAATAATCTCGACACACGTTCGTCGTGTTTGGTCTCCAAGGCGTGAACCCTGTCTTTGCGAGATTCGATCGCCACCAAGCTTGGCTAACAAGTGGATGCAGCACTGCTTGCGCCGCAATTCGCGATCAATAACCGCCTGCATATCTCCGATTTTTTCAATGCCGAATTCGCCACAGCGGTACACAAAGCTTTGGTTGGCGATGTTCCGTGGACGCGCACAATGGTCATTCAGGGGCAGGGCGTGGAGGCTCCGCTGAATACCTATCTGGCGGCCGGCCAGCGCCGGCTGCAGCTAAAGGCCGAAGTGGCACTCGGTTGTTTCCCACCCCAATCCCGCGCAGAATTAGAGATTCGTCAACAACACCCACGTCGGCCTGTAAATCCATGATCGGTACTTGCCCTCCTGTCACTGGAGCGTTTTGGCCTAATACCGACCTCCGAGCACCCTGTCTGCCAGTGCATTGAGCGTAGTTCGATTTGCATCGGTTAGCCGACAGTCGAGTGACCCTAGATTTGTTTGCAGATTGGCAAGCTTGGTCGTGCCAGGAATAGCAACAACATGGTCCCCTTGGTCCAGCACCCAGGCTAAAGCAACTTGCGCTGCCGTGCATCCCCGTTGGGCAGCAAGCTCCTTGATGGCATCTACCAGTCGAAGGTTTGACTCGAAGTTGTCTGGCTTAAACCGAGGCTGCATTTGCGCCCGGAAATCATTTGCGTCGGTGGGTCGATCGCTGCCTGAGCGAAAGCGGCCCGTTAGCATGCCCCTGCCCAGTGGCGAGTAAGCTACCAAGCTGATGCCCAACTTCACGCAGGTGGGAAGTATGTCCTTCTCAATATCTCGGCTGAATATCGAATACTCGGTTTGGAGCGCGGCAATAGGATGAACTGCATGTGCCCGCTCAATGGTCTCTGCTGAAGCCTCTGACAAACCAATAGCCCCGATTTTGCCCTCTTGAACTAGCTTCGCCATCTCTCCAACGGTCTCTTCGATCTGCGTGGCTGGATCGACACGGTGGAGGTAAAAAAGGTCAATCCTCTCCGCGCCCAAGCGTGCCAGGCTTTTTTCGCAGGAGTTCCGCACACTAACCGCAGAGCCATCCACGCCCACGAAAGCGCCCGTGGCCGGGTCACGTTGCGGGCCAAACTTGGTCGCCAGAACAATGTGGTCCCAACGACCCGCAAAAGCCTTGCCCAGCAATTGTTCATTGCGACCCTGTCCGTAGATTTCCGCCGTATCAAAATGGGTGATGCCCAGGTCAATGGCCCGGTGGAGCAGTTCGATTGCGTCTGACTCTTGCGTGGGCTCACCGTAAAACTCGGAAAGTCCCATGCATCCAAGTCCAATGGCCGATACGGATATTCCTGATTTCCCAAGATGGCGTGACAACATAGCGTTTCCTTTACGGTTTAAGCGATAAATACCCAGTTGTGCTGATTTCGTCTCAAGGAAGTGTATGGGACACGTGGCCGAACCCAAACGCTGGATGCAGTTGCACCTGAGCGGAGCCAAACTGCCAACTGATGTGCGACCGGATTTTGAGGGTCAAATTGGCCATTTACCCAGGCGGGGCGTGCGCTAGCAGCTATTAAAATAGTAGCGATTTCAGCATCAACCAACGCAATGCAGGCTGGTCGCGCTAACGGTTTTTCAGGAAACTGGCAAGGCGCATATCGGTGTGCATGATGTGGTTGACAAGCCAGTGGTTCAAAAAGCCCAGCAACACTTCGCGCGTAACGGGTTTTCCAGTCTTCAGGTCTTGCTGTACTCCGGCCACGGTTTTGGAAAAATCCCGGTGCTCTTGCACGTGTTGGGCCGCATCCTCGGGTGACTCCTTGGCAAAAGCGTGGTCCAGCATCAGCTCTTCTTCGGTCTCGAAGTGATAGAGCGCGTAGCTCATCAGGTCGCGCACAACATCTTCCACCACGGAACGTTCTACCAGAGAGCGCATCCGCAGATTGGCTTCGTTGAGCATGTCCACCAGCATTTTGTGCTGCTCATCAATGGCCTCAATGCCGGTAAAAAGCGCCGGTCCCCACTCCAGATATTCATCTTTTTGCATTGAACTGCTCCCACGTTGTTCGAAAACTTTTCACCCACTCCACCAACTCGCCCGCTGGCATGGGGTGGGCAATCAGATAGCCCTGGGCCACCGGGCAACCCAGGCTCTTGAGCACCGCAGCCTGTTCCCAGGTCTCCAGGCCCTCGGCCACCAATTCGCATTCAAAGGCCCTGGCCAGTCCGATGACGCCCTGCACAATGGCCAAACTGCCAGGGTCGTTTTCCATGCCGTTGACAAAAGACTGGTCTATTTTGAGGGTATTGACCTTGAGTTGCTTGAGGTAGGTCAAAGTGGAGTAACCGGTTCCAAAATCATCCAGCGCAAAGCGCACGCCCAGACGCTGGCACTGCCCGATCAGGTCGGCAACATGCTGCACGTCGTCGAGAGCCACAGACTCCACGATTTCAATTTCCAGGTCTTCGGGGGCCAGTCCTGAGAAGCTATTCAGGGCCTTGCTCAGGCGCGCCGGAAAATCACGCTCCAGAAACTGATGCGAACTCATGTTGATGCCGAGCTGCAGGCGAAGCCCCTGATCGAGCCAGCTACCCATCAAGCGCAGGCCTTCTTCGAGCACCCATTGATCAAAACGCAATGACAGGTCGCGATTGAGCGTCACCAAAGGCAGGAACTCGGCGGGCGGCACTAGGCCCCGAATCGGGTGCTGCCAACGTATCAGCGCCTCGGCACCAAGCACCTCACCGGTTTGGAGATTGACTTGAGGTTGCATGTAGAGCACAAATTCATTGCGTTGCAGGCCTTTTTCCATGCGGGCAGCTACCCCCATGTTGGCCATCTGCCGGTTATTGAGCTTGAGGTCAAAGCGCGAAAAACGATTTTTACCAGCCTGCTTGGCCGCGTACATGGCCAGATCGGCATGGCGCAGCAGCGTATCGGCATCGGCATCGTCTTCCGGAAAAAGCGTGTACCCCAGGCTGCCCGACACCTGGGCCGTGCGCTCGGCATCAATGCGCACCGGCTCGCTAATCGCCACCAATACGCGTTGCAGGGTGCGTTCGCAATCAATCTGCGAAGTCACCCCCGTAAGCACCAGCACAAATTCGTCGCCCCCGAGTCGGGCTGCCGTGTCTTCGGCGCGCAAGGAGCGCACCAAGCGGTGCGAAACTTCTATCAGCAAGCGGTCCCCTGCATCATGGCCAAAGGTGTCGTTGACAGCCTTGAATCCGTCCAGGTCCAGGCCCACCACCGCCACCACCTCCCCTTTGCGTCGGGCACGGGCCACCGCCTGAATGACGCGATCTGCCAACAGAGAACGGTTGGGCAGGCCGGTGAGCGCGTCATGGTGCGCGAGGCGCTCCAGGTGCTCATGCTGACGCTTGGTCTCGGTGATGTCGGACGACAGGCCCACATAGTGATTGACCTCGCCACCTGCGTCGCGCAGCATCGTGATGGTCAGCAATTGGGCGTACTCCAGGCCATCCTTATTGCGGTTCCAAATCTCGCCATGCCAGTTTCCGACATCTGCCAGTTGCCGCCACATCTCGGCATAGAAATTGGCGGTGTGGCGGTCGCTGCGCAACATGCGGTGGGTTTTGCCAATCAAGTCTTCCCGGCTATAGCCCGTCATGCGGCAAAACATGGGGTTGACATCCTGAATAACGCCCTGGGTATCGGTCACAGAAATGCCTTCGTGTGCCTCCTGAAACACCCGTCCCGCCAGCACCAAGCCATCCGCACGCAGCTTGAGTTCTGTGTTGGCTTCCGCCTGGTCGGCATACAACCGCTCCAAGGAAGCCGCCATCTTGTTGAACCCCTGGCCCACGAGTGCCAGCTCATCGCGGGTTTGCAGGGCCGCTCTGCTGTCGAACTGCCCCAGCGTAAACGCGCTGGTGGTATCCAGTAACTGCCCCACGGCGCGCCGCAAGGCGAAAAAAACACCCGCCGCCAGATACAAGAGCAGCAACATCAGGCCGCCGAAAAATAGCAGCGTATTCCTCAGCGTGGCACCGGATTGCCGGGATCGTTCCTGCAGCAGGCTGTCAATCATCGGGTGAATGACATCAAACAGCTCGGCGTAGATGGCGTCAATGGAGTTCGTCGTGGTCTCAAAATATTCTTCTTGCGAAATGCTGACCTGGCCACGCAACAGGTGCTCATGGGCCAGAAGCGTAATCTGGTCGCCCGAGCGTTGCAGCACTTGGCCGGTCTGCTCCAGACGTGCGGCCTGCGCCAGACTGACGCTTTGCGTATGGCGCAAGTTTCTCTTGGCTTGCTCCTGCAATGCCCGCATCTCGGCAATCAAGTACAGCAATTCATAGCGCTGGTCTGCACTGAGCTGGCCTAGCGTGATCACGCCGCTGCCATAGGCGCGAATCTTGCCCATGCGTTCAAGCATGCCCGGCAGACGCCCCACGGACAGGTCAATCAGGTAATAGCTGCTCAGGTCGCCGTCCAGCACCAGCTTGAATTCATCCGCCGTGGTGACCAGAAAGTTGAGCAAGGTGTCGATGAATTCGGTGTGCCTCTGAAAGCTCTGCGCCACACTCCACTCCAGCCCATGGTCGCGAATCTCCGCCCAGGCAGCCACAATATTTTGGAATTCGCGGCCTTCCCGAATGGCGAGTGGGTAGGAATTGCGTACCTGTTGGAACAATTCGTCGGCCTCCAGCGCCTTGCTGCGCAAACCCTCCCGTATGCCCTGGTTGCCGGCAAGAACCGATGCAGAGCGTCCGCGATGTTGCTGCACGTGCCGGATGAAATGGGAAAGTTGCTGCGTCAACTGGTTGCCAACACGCTCCTGTTCCAGAATTTCAACGTGCTTTGTGAGATGGCTCGCCAGCACACCAGCCAGCAAGCCCGCCGCAAGGCAAAACACAAGGCCCAGGACAAAGAATTTGGCCCGATAACCCATGCGCTCCATCCACCAGATGGCGGGATAGAGACTTCGATGGATTAAGCCTGACTCCTTCTGCATGGCCACATTATGGAACGATCGCCGTCTTTCAACGCAAGCAAATGACGGCGCAAAATCGCGCGCCCGGTGGAATCCCGTGCTTTCGCGCCCCAATCCCGCGCAGAAGTAGAGATTCGTCAACAACACCCACATTGGCCTGTGTGACAGTCAAATTTTCATCTGCATTGCAGCTGCCGCTGTATTGGCTTGTAACTCCATGACCGAATCCATCCTTTTGCCGGGTCTGATTGCATTGACAGCGCAACGCACACCACAGGCCATTGCATTGACCTATGGTGCGGCGTCGATGCGCTACTGCGATCTGAACACTGCTGTGAACCAGTTCTCATCCGGCCTATTGGCCCTGGGCCTGGAGCGCAGTGAGCGTGTGGCCATCTACTTGGAAAAACGCTTTGAGGCGGTGATTGCCAGCTTTGGCACATCTGCCGCGGGGGCAGTCTTTGTCCCCATCAACCCGCTGCTCAAACCAGAGCAAGTGGCCTATATTTTGCGAGACTGCAATGTCCGGGTGCTGGTGACATCGCCAGAGCGCCTTGGCTTGCTGAACGATGTACTGCCCCATTGCCATGACCTGCGCCATATCGTGCTGACCGACTCCAGCACCACCACGCCCCCCGGCACCGCGACTCCTGTGAACGTGGTGGCATGGAGCGCGATGGCTCAGCATGCGCCCGGTGCGGGGCACAGGGTCATCGATGTGGACATGGCCGCCATTCTTTACACCTCCGGCAGCACAGGCAACCCCAAAGGTGTGGTGCTGTCGCATCGCAACATGGTGGTCGGGGCCAAAAGCGTGGCGTCCTACCTGGATAACGGTCCGCACGACACGCTGCTGGCGGCCTTGCCTTTGTCGTTTGATGCGGGGTTTAGCCAATTGAGCACCGCGTTTCACGCAGGCGCACGGGTCGTTCTATTGAACTACCTGATGCCGCGTGATGTGATCAAGGCGATGGCCCAAGAAGGCGTTACCGGCCTCACCGCGGTGCCGCCCCTGTTCATCCAGCTGGCGCAACTGGAGTGGCCCACCACCATCAACCGTTGCCTGCGCTATTTCGCCAACACCGGCGGACGCATGCCCCGGGAGACGCTAACCGCGCTGCAACAACGCGCGCCAAGCGCAAAGCCCTTCCTGATGTATGGACTGACGGAGGCATTTCGCTCCACCTACCTGCCGCCCGAAGAGGTGGACCTGCGGCCCGACTCCATTGGCCGGGCCATTCCCAACGCGGAAATTCTTGTTTTGCGCGAGGACGGCTCCGTCTGCGCCCCGGATGAGCCCGGCGAGTTGGTGCACCGGGGTGCGCTGGTCGCAATGGGTTACTGGAACGACCCGGTGAAAACGGCGGAGCGCTACCGGGCGATTCCGCCAGACGCACCCGGTCGCCAAGCCGGCTTGCCCTTGCCTGAATATGCAGTCTTCTCGGGTGACACGGTGCGCAGGGATGTCGACGGCTTCTTGTATTTCATAGGCCGGCGCGACGAAATGATCAAGACCTCAGGCTACCGGGTAAGCCCGACCGAGGTGGAGGAAATCGTGTACGCCACCGGGCTGGTAGACGAATGCGTGGCCTTTGGGGTTGAGCACCCCACCCTGGGAAACGCTATACATTTAATAGCTGCTTGCGCAGTATCCACGGGGGCTAGAGGCACAAATGACTTATTAAATGAATGCCGGCTGCGAATGCCAAGCTACATGGTTCCCAGCAGTATTGAAGTGGTCACGGGGCCACTGCCCCGCAATCCCAACGGCAAAATTGACCGAAAGCAACTGGCGGCCGATTGGACCGCACAGCATGGCTCCTGAGCGGCTCTTGCCCGTGCATTGCGCCATGTCGCAGTTTCCCGTGCAGGGTGGTGAGTTGGTGGTCGGCGGTGAACGCCTGTCACTGCTGGCGGCGCGCGTGGGCCAAACCCCGTTTTACGCCTATGACCGGGCACTACTACACGCTCGGGTGGCAGAGCTGCGCCACGCCCTCCCCCCGCAAGTCAAGCTCCACTACGCCATGAAGGCCAACCCCATGCCCGCGCTCGTCGGGTGGATGGTGGGCTTGGTGGACGGCATTGATGTGGCGTCTGCCGGGGAGTTGCGCGTTGCGCTGGACGCGGGAGCCAAGCCGCTGGACGTCAGCTTTGCCGGCCCTGGAAAACGCGATGCCGAGTTGCGCCAGGCGGTTGCGTCCCGGGTGCTCATCAACGTAGAGTCGTTTCGCGAGGTCGCGGCGCTGCGGTCCATCTGTAGCGCACTGGGCGTGCCAGCCCGGGTGTCCGTGCGCGTCAATCCGGACTTCGAGCTCAAAGGGTCGGGGATGAAAATGGGCGGGGGACCCAAACAGTTTGGCGTGGATGTGGAACAGGTGCCGAACCTGCTGGACCATATTGCCCACGCGGGCCTCGCATTTGAAGGCTTTCACCTGTTTGCGGGTTCACAAAACTTGCGCGTCGACTCCATTTGTGAGGCCCAGCAGAAGTCCTATGGGTTGGCGCTGCGACTGGCACAGCAGGCCCCATCGCCGGTTCTCTCGTTGAACTTGGGTGGCGGATTTGGTATTCCCTATTTCCCAGGGGAAACACGGCTGGACTTGAACCCGATTGGCGAGAACCTGGGGCAGCTGGTTGATCGCGCGCGCACCGACTTTCCACAGGCATCCCTCGTCATTGAGTTGGGCCGCTATCTGGTGGGTGAAGCGGGTGTTTACGTCGCGCGGATTCTGGACCGTAAGGTGTCCCGCGGACAGGTCTATCTGGTGGCGGACGGCGGCTTGCACCACCACTTATCGGCCTCCGGCAATTTTGGACAGGTGGTACGAAAGAACTATCCCGTAACGATTGGAAACCGGGTCCATGCGCCGGACACGGAAACCGCATCCGTGGTCGGCCCCTTGTGTACACCGTTGGACTTGTTGGCTGACCGCATGACGTTGCCCGTGGCCGGTGTTGACGATCTGGTCGTGGTGTTCCAGTCGGGGGCCTATGGCGCCAGCGCCAGCCCCCAAGGTTTTCTGGGGCATCCACCCGTGGTTGAGGTTCTCGTATGAGAAAAATCAACAGGCCAAAAGTCGATCAGCGCAGACTCCATTTTCAGCAAGGGAAGGTGGGTTTTCAACGTGATAAAAATATTCAATCACTATTTTCATAAGCACACGCTATTGCAGATTTTTTTTGATTTGGGTCTGGTCGTGGTCACAGTAGTCACCGCGTTTTTGGCCCAGGTTGCAGATCCATTTTCGGCGTCCTCCATGGTGGTAACCATCTCACTGGTGCTAGCCGCAGGCATCCTGGCGATCAACGCGGGGCTCGGGTTCTACCAGCGCGTGCACAACCTCAGCTTGACCCAGGTGCGCGTGCGCGCCGTGTTGTCACTGTGCCTTTCTTTGCCCCTGGCCTATGGTGTGTTCCGCATGGCACCCCTTCGACCAGCGGATGAGCAATCGTTCGTGCTGGCACTGCTGGCCGCCGTCATCCTCATGTTGGTCCACCGGATGTACGTGGCCCGATCCACGCCACGAACCCTTTTGCGCCAGCGTGTGCTGGTCTATGGATCAGGCGCCAGCGCCAGACTGGTGGGCAGCATGTTGCAAAAGTCCGACCCCAATGTGGACTTGGTGGGCTATTACGCCAGCCCCAACGAAGCCATCGCAGAGACCTCGCGGAACGGGCTTCTATCCTCCGAGAACTCATTGACCGACATCGTCCTCAAGGAGCGTGTTGACGAAATCGTGGTCGCACTGAGTGAACGCCGGGGCGGCAGCATGCCTTTGCGCGAATTGCTGGACTGCAAGCTCCACGGAGTGCGCGTAGTTGATATCGCCACCCATTTCGAAAAGACACTGGGGCAGATCCGGCGTGACTCGGTTTCCGCAGGCTGGCTCATTTTCGGCGATGGCTTTGACCAAGGCCCCATCCGTACGGTGGTCAAGCGCTTGTTCGACGTAGCATGTGCGGCGGCCCTCATATTGTTGGCGTTGCCTTTAATGCTGCTCACCGCCATCCTGATTTATCTGGAAAGCGGCGGACCCGTTCTTTACTTTCAGGAACGTGTGGGGCTCAATGGCCGGCTGTTTAACGTGGTGAAATTTCGCAGCATGCGAACCGATGCCGAGCAGGACGGAAAGCCGCGTTGGGCATCCGCGCATGACGATCGAATCACGCGCGTGGGCCATTGGATCCGCAAGCTGCGCATTGACGAGTTGCCCCAGCTCTTTAGCGTTCTGGGGGGGGATATGAGCCTGGTGGGTCCACGCCCGGAGCGGCCCTACTTTGTGGACAAGCTGACGCAGGAGCTCCCCTACTACGCGGTTCGTCACAGCGTCAAGCCGGGCGTGACCGGGTGGGCGCAGGTGCGTTACCACTACGGTGCCTCGGTTGAGGACTCCGCCGAAAAGCTCCAATACGACCTCTTCTACGTCAAGAACCACTCGCTGTTTCTCGATCTCCTGATCTTGTTTGAAACGGTGGGCGTGGTCCTGATGGGCAAGGGCGCGCAATAGCGTGAGTGCGATGGCTAAAAATGGATAACGGACATCTTGTCTTGAGCGCGTGGGGCTATGGCTTGGCGGGCCTTGCCTACTCAGCCTTTGCATTGAAACTGATGCAGCTCGGGTACTTTCGCGCATTCACGAAATGGCCCAAAGTGACCCTGTTTTTCGCAGTCTCGTTCAGTGCGTTGTGGGGATGGTTTGGCTTGGCATTGCTGGTCTCCAATAGCTCGGGCTTCTGGTTCTTCAATGCCGTCTCGGATTCGCTGCGATACGGATTCTGGTTTGCCTTTTTGCTGACCCTACTTCGGCAGAAGCAGTCTCAGGGCATTCCCGAGGGCATGTCCTGGATGGCGCCTATCGCTGCGGCCTTGGTGTTGTTCGGGCTAATGGCGCTTTGGTTCTCGGCGCTGCACTTTGATCCGTTCGGCGACAGCGCAAGACTGGTTCTTTTTAATTCCTTGGCGTGCGCAGTGTTCTCCATGATCTTGCTTGAACAAGTATTCCAAAACGTCGAGGAGGATTCGCGCTGGAACATCAAACCCATGTGCTTGGGCCTGTCGGGGGCATTCCTGTTTGACCTCTATTTGTTTTCACAGTCCGTGCTGTTCAATCGTCTGGACGCCGATGCATTCAGTATCCGGGGCATGGTGCATGCCCTCATCGTTCCCTTGCTGTGGCTGTCCATGACGCGGCACAGCGAGTGGGTATCCAACATTCGCCTGTCACCGAAGGCCGCCTTTCATTCAGCAACACTGCTGATTTCCGGTGTGTACCTGCTGTTTATATCGAGCGTGGGCTACTACATCCGCTATTTTGGGGGGCAGTGGGGCCCCGCACTGCAGCTTGGCATGGTGTTCGTCTCGCTGGTGGGGTTTGTTGTGCTGGTGCTCTCTGCATCGGTGCGGGCCCGACTGCGGGTGTTTCTGGGCAAGCACTTCTTTCGCTACCGCTTTGACTACCGCGAGGAATGGTTGAAATTTACGCACACCCTGTCGGACAAAAACTCCCCTCAAGAAATGGGCCATCGCGTGATTCGCGGACTGGCGGACATGCTGGAGAGCCCGGCAGGCGGCTTATGGATGAAGGCAAGGGGTGAGTCGGTGTTCAGGCAAACGGCGCGCTGGAACCTGGCAAGCACGCCCGACACTGAAGAGGCCAACTCACCCTTGTGCCAGTTCATCACCACGAGTGGCTGGGTGATTAACCTGGAAGAATACCGCTCATATTCCCGACGGTATGGCCAGCTGAAACTGCCTGCCTGGCTGCAAAACCTGGCGCAGGCGTGGTTAGTCGTCCCGCTATTGATGGGGGATGAACTGATCGGCTTTTGCGTTCTGGCAAGTGCCCGCACACGCATGGACGTTAACTGGGAGGTCAATGACCTGCTGAAAACCGCCGGACAACAGGCGGCAAGTTTCCTGGCACAAATGCAGGCAACGGAGGCTCTTTTGGAGGTGCGCAAATTCGATGCCTTCAACCGCATGTCCGCGTTTGTGGTTCACGATCTAAAAAATATTGTGACGCAACTCTCCTTGATGATGAAGAACGCCAAGCGCCTGGGGAGCAACCCGGAGTTTCAGCAAGACATGCTGATGACGGTGGAGAACTCACTCGACCGAATGCGCCAGCTGATGCTCCAGTTGCGCGAAGGTGCCACGCCCACAGGCTCTTCGTTCGGGGTCAACCTGGCCCAAATCATTCAGCGCATTGAGGCGGCAGCAGCCAAGCGGGGCCGCCAACTGGAAGTCAAACTGGCGGACCGGGTGCTCACACGGGGCCACGAGGATCGACTCGAGCGCATCATCGGCCACGTGGTGCAAAACGCTTTTGATGCCACAGAAGCGGGCGGGCACGTCTGGCTAAATCTGGACCGCTCCAACGGACAGGCGCGCGTTTTGGTCGGCGACTCAGGTTCTGGAATGACCCAGGAATTCATTCGAGACCGCTTATTCAAACCCTTTCAATCCACCAAGCAAGCAGGCATGGGGATTGGTGCCTACGAGAGCTTTCAGTACGTGCAGGAGTTGGGCGGGCGCATTGAAGTCGACAGCCACCCCGGGCAGGGGACTACCGTTCAGTTGCTTCTACCTCTGTTCGAGCCCCAGGCAGAAGCGAGCCTGTATGCATTGGAGTGCGCATGACGTTTGAGAAACCTCGTTCATTGTTGATCGTCGAGGACGATCTCGCCCTGCAAAAGCAAATCAAATGGTCACTGGACCGATTCGAGTCGTCCACCGCCCATGACCGTGAGTCCGCATTGGTGCAGCTGCGAAAGAACACGCCGGCAGTGGTGACCATGGACCTGGGGCTTCCGCCCGATGCCGACTCTGTTTCAGAAGGTTTTTTGCTACTTGGGCAAATTCTGGCGTTTGACCCAGACATCAAGGTCATCGTCCTGACCGGGCAGAACGACCAGGCCAACGCCCTGCGCGCCGTTTCCATGGGGGCGTATGACTTTTTCGCCAAACCGTTCACTCCGGAGTTGCTGAACCTGACCATTGAGCGCGCGTTCAGGTTGTTCGAGTTGCAGCGTGAAAACCGCAGGCTGCGTGAAAAATACCAGCCGGACGCGTTGTCAGGGCTCATGACGCGTGACCCGGAAATGCTGCGCATCTGCCGCACCATCGAGAAGGTCGCCAGCAGCAATGCAACCGTGATGTTGCTGGGTGAGAGTGGCACCGGGAAAGAAGTATTGGCGCGCGGCTTGCACCAGGCGTCGCCACGTAGGTCTGAAAAGTTTATTGCCATCAACTGTGCAGCCATCCCGGAAAACCTCTTGGAGAGCGAGCTATTTGGTTTTGAAAAAGGGGCATTTACAGGGGCCGCAAAAACGACCCTCGGCAAAATTGAAACAGCCAATGGCGGCACCTTGATGCTGGATGAAATAGGGGACTTACCGTTTCAACTGCAAGCCAAGCTGCTGCGGTTTTTGCAGGAACGAACGATTGAGCGCGTGGGGGGAAGGCAAGAGATCCCGGTCGATGTCCGTATCGTTTGCGCAACCCATCAGGACCTTGACGTTTTAAGCAAACAAGGCCGGTTTCGCGAGGACTTGTATTACCGCTTGGCGGAAATTGTCATCAACATTCCGCCACTGCGCGAACGCGTGGGAGATGCGGCGCTACTGGCACACGCGTTCGCCAGACGCTTTTCGCAGGAGCAAAACCGGTCCGCCATGTCGCTGAGCGACGAAGCCATCAAGGCTGTTGAGGGCCACGCGTGGCCGGGCAATATCCGCGAGCTTGAAAACCGCATCCGACGTGCCGCCATCATGGCCGATGGCAATCAAATCACCACCAGCGATGTCGGCCTGGTCGATGCAGAACAGGACGAACTGAGCAACGTGTTGGACCTGCGCCGGGTCCGGGACAACGCCGAGAAGCAGGCCATTATTTCAGCCCTCGGCCGCGTCAATGGCAACTTGGTAAAAGCGGCTGAACTGCTGGGAGTCAGTCGCCCAACGCTGTACGACCTGATGCACCGGCTGGGCCTGAAATAGCACCGTTGGCTGTCAATGAAACTATCGGGGGAAACATGAACTTCAAGTACGCAAGCACACGCCTGGTTTGGCTGGGCTTATCCATCTTTGTCGCCCTGACCGGATGCGGCGAGGATCCGCAGGCCTTGCTTTTGTCGGCCAAAGGCTATCTGGCAAAGAACGACAGTAAAGCCGCCATCATTCAAATCAAGAATGCGCTGCAGCGCGACCCGAATTCACCGGAGGCGCGTTTCCTGCTCGGCAGTGCATTCATGGAAAGTGGCAACCCCGCAGGCGCTGAAGCCGAGTTGCGAAAGGCCCTGGAGCTAAAACACCCCCAAGACTTGGTGGTACCGCTGCTGGCAAAGTCGCTTCTGGATCAGGGGCGCAGCAAGGAATTAACCAAAGAGCTGGCCGATGTTGCACTAGGCGATCCCGCATCTACCGCCAGCCTGCAGATGTCACTCGCCGCGGCCTGGGCAATGCAGGGCGACATGGACCTTGCGCAGGCATCGCTGGACCGGGCTCTGGTCGCGGATCCGAACCATGTACCTGCGCTGATTGCGCAAGCCAAGCAAAAAGCCGAACTACGTGACTTTGATGGTGCCATGGCAATGACGGAGGCCGTTCTTGTCAAAGCCCCGAACAGCCACGAGGCGTGGAAACTCAAAGGCGATCTTCTTCTGTATGCCAAGACCGCTACTGACGACGCGCTGGCCGCCTACCGCAAAGCAGTTGAGCTGAAGCCAGACTTTGTGGCAGCGCAGGCGGCTCTCGCCACACTCCTGATGCAACAAGGCAATCTGGCAGAGGCAAGCGTTCAACTCGATGGCATGAAGAAGTCCGCTGCAAACCACCCAAAAACCAACTTCCTTCTGGCGCAGCTCGCATTTCAAATGAAGGATTTCAAGCTGGCCAAGGAACTGTTGCAACAGGTTCTGAAGGACGTTCCATCCAACGTTCAGGCCCTGCAGCTGGCCGGAGCCGTTGAGCTCCAATTCCGCGCCTGGCCTCAGGCGCAGGCCTATCTCGGCAGTGCACTGGAGCGCGCGCCTCAGCTCACGCTGGCCCGCCGGCTCTTGGTGGTGGCCTACCTGCGGGGGGGGCAGCCGTCCAAAGCGCTGGAGATCCTGCTGCCTGGCTTGGAGAGGGAAGAAATCGACCCTGGTCTGCTGGCCATCGCGGGCGAGGTGTACCTTCAAAACGGCGACATCAGGAAGGCCGAGTACTTCCTTAAACGGGCCATCCAGCAGGCTCCCAAGGACGCCAAGAAGAAGACCGCGCTGGCCTTGGTCCACTTGATGAATGGCCCGGCAGATGCAGCATTCGAAGAGTTGCAGGGTATCGCGGCATCCGACACCGGTATCAGCGCAGACCTGGCCCTGATCAGCGCGCACTTGAGGAGACAGGAATTCGACCGGGCCTTGGGCACCATAGATCGACTGGAGAAAAAACGGCCGGCAGAGCCTCTGGCGTGGCAGTTGCGGGCCAGAACCCTCTTGGCCAAGCAAGATATCCCAGGCGCACGCAAAAGCCTGTTGCGCGCACTGGAGATCGATCCGGCGTATTTTCCGGCAGCGTCCAGCCTGGCAGCGCTGGACTTGGCAGACAAAAAGCCCGATCTCGCAAAAAGCCGTTTTAATGCTGTGCTGTCCAAGGATTCAAAAAATGTCCAGGCGCTGCTGGCGCTGGCTGAGCTCGCCGACCGCTCGGGGGCCGGCGACGCGGAGGTGGCCAAGCTGATTGGCAATGCGGTGGCCGCAAACCCCACCGATGCAGCGACCCGATCGCTGCTCATCGACTTCCACCTTCGCCACAAGGACGTTAAAGCTGCCGCTGCCGCAGCGCAGGACGCCGCGGCAGCGCTGCCGGATAGCCCGCGCATATTGAATGCTTTGGGCCGCACCCAACAGGCGTCCGGCGATTACAACCAGGCTGCAGCCACTTTCGCCAAACTGGCGGCAATGCAGCCGCTTTCGCCACTGCCGCTGTTGCATCTGACCGATGCGTATATGGCCGACGGCGACCCATCCAGCGCAACGGCCAGCCTGCGCAAAGCGCTTGCGATCAAGCCTGATCTATTGGAGGCACAACGCGCGTTGATCAAACTGGACCTGGAACAGTCCAGGGTTGACGATGCAATCGCCACTGCGCGCACGGTGCAAAAACAGCGCCCTAAGGATGCGGTCGGCTACGTGTTGGAGGGGGACATCAAGCTATCGCAAGACAACGTGGAGGGAGCCATTGCGGCCTATCGTGATGGACTAAAACACAGGAGTTCTTCCGAAGTGGCGCTAAAACTCCACTCGGTGCTCACTGCGGCTGGCAAGGGCCCAGACGCGGAGCGACTGTCCGTTAGTTGGCTAAAAGACAACCCCAAGGATGCCGCCTTCCATTTCTACCTTGGTGACCTCGCGCTGGCACACAAGGACTTCAGCGGCGCTGAAAAACACTACGCCGCGGTGGTCAAACTTCAATCCACCAGTGCAATCGCCTACAACAACCTGGCATGGGTCAGCGCAAAGCTGAACCGGGAAGGCGCTGTCGGTTACGCGGAGCAGGCCAATGCACTGGCCCCCAATCAACCCGCGTTCATGGACACGCTGGCCTTGCTTCTCGCCGAAAAGGGCGATTACGCCAGGGCGCTGGAACTGCAACAAAAGGCACTCTCGCTACAGCCATCCAACCCCCAACTCAAGCTCAATCTTGCAAAAATTTACCTAAAGGGGGGCAAAAAAGACCTTGCCAAAAAGGAACTGGATGAACTCACCAAACTGGGCGAGAAATTCCCGGCGCAGGCCGAAGTTGCAGCACTTTTGAGGGGTGGCTAGCCATGTCGAAATTTCTTACAACGCTTCGTGGTGGTGGGGGCCGGAGGCCGCAATCCCAATAGAAATCAAACACTTATCTCACGCGGCACGGAATGTGCGTTTAGCGCAGGGCAGACGAGCTTGAATCAGCGAGGTTATGCATATGAGCGATATTGACAAACAATCAAAGACATCCCCTGGCGCACCAGACCTGTCTGGCGCGGTTGAACAGCGGGTCAAATCTCCATCCCGGCGGCGTTTGGTCAGGCTGGGGACTGCGGCCATTCCCGTCGTTGCCACCTTGGCCAGCCGGCCCGCGCTAGCGTGGCATTGCAGGACGCCGTCCGCATGGGGCTCTGAGATCATCAACCCCAACACCAGCCTTAAGACCAACGGCGCACACCAGTCGTACCCAGACGAGACTTGGTACATTTCCAACTGGGCGGACAATACGCCCCGCAGCGGCGTTTCCTGGTTGACCGTCAAGCCGTGGCGCCGGTTCTTCACGCTGTATCCGGCAATACAAACTGCCGCATCGAACGACTCTAACAACGTGACGATTGCCATGTTGGGAAGCATTGGCATCCAGGTCGCGGGGGCAATTCCCACTGCCAAAGTGCGAGCTGTTTTGGGCACAGGTGCAGGTGCCGGCACCCCATTTCAAAAAGCCGTCATAACCGCGCAGTTGAATTACAAAGCGGTATCGGGGTACGCGCAAAATGAAATGGAGAGCTGCGTGGCATTTGAAAGCCTCAACACCATGGCAAGTGGCAGCTACAGCCCGACTGGCCTGGGTGTGAACTGGCACCAGACGGAAATCATCCAGTACCTGCGTGAAAATTACTTCGCACTATGAACACGATGCGCAAGAACGAACCTCTGGGTGGGGGTAGCGATTTGTGGCAGAGTGCCTCTGCCGGGGAACTCCGCTTTCGAAGCTGGGGTGAAGACGACCTGACCGTGGTTTACAACACCGCATCGGGCGACACCCACCTGATTGACTCGTCCGACGTTGACATACTGCAACGGCTACAGGCGTCCCCACCATCCGGGGTCAGCGGGACGCTCCATTGAAAGTCGCGGACCTCGCTCCGGCTGAGTTGTCGCGCGCCTTGCACCGCGGCGACTTCCGGCTGCAATTGGGACCTCTTGTCGCAACAATGAAGACCGATGTGCCATCCCTTGTCAGGGACATCGGCCTGATGTACGCAGAATTTCCGCTGTGCGAGGAAGTTGGGTTTTCTGATTTTCACGTCGAAGTAGCCTATGAAAAAGGCTTGCGCCAATGGGCCAAGCCACGGGTCCGATTCTTCTTTGACGGGCAACCCTCCTTCATCCCCCTGCCTTCGGACCAAGCCTTGGCTATGCTGGAGTGGGGGATGAATTGGTGTGTGGCGGCCCATTGCCACCAGTACCTGATCATTCATGCCGCAGTGCTGGAGCGAGGCGGAATGGCGGCAATCCTTCCAGCCCCACCGGGCTCGGGCAAGAGCACCTTGTGTGCGGCGTTGGTATTGCGCGGATGGCGCTTGCTGTCCGACGAGCTGGCACTCTACGACTTGGCCGACGGTGCGCTGCAAGGCATGGCAAGGCCCATCAACCTGAAGAATCAGTCAATTGACGTGATCCAGCAATTCTCCCCATTGGCAATCCTGTCGCCCCGGATTCCCGATACGACCAAAGGCACGGTGGCGCTGGTGCGCCCGCCGGTTGACAGCGTCATCAATGCGCGCCAGCCGGCGCGCCCGGGATGGATCGTTTTACCCCAATACGTGCCCGAATCGCAGCCCCGATTGACATCCCACAGCAAGGCACGCACCTTCATGCTGATGGCGGAGCAGTCCTTCAACTACGACATTCTGGGTGAATGCGGCTTTGATGCGCTTGGCACGCTGGTGGACCAAAGCCAATGCTACCGTTTTACCTACAGCCAGCTAGACGATGCCATTCGCACATTTGAGGACCTCGCCACGGCGTCCCCCCCATGAATCCGCCAACCGACATGATCATCACAGCGTTGCTGGAGCCGCGCACGGTCTCTGCGCTGTCGCAGGCCGAGTGGGATCTGCTGATACGCCAAGGGCGCCGCACCAATCTGTTGGCGCGTCTGGCCCATCAATTGACCCAATTTGAATTGATTGCCTCGGTCCCGTTGGCACCCCGAAATCACCTCAAATCTGCATTGCGCATGGCCCAAAGGCAACAAGTCGCGCTGCGTTGGGAGGTGACCTGCATTTCGAAGGCATTTGCAGGCGGGGAAGCGCGGCCCATTTTGCTCAAAGGTGCGGCCTATGTCATGGCTGGACTTGATGTTGCACACGGTCGAACCTTTTCCGATGTCGACATCCTGGTTCCCAAGGGTCTGCTGGGACACTGCGAAGCACAATTGATGCTGCATGGGTGGCAGGCAAGCAACCACGACGCGTATGACCAGCGCTACTACCGTCGCTGGATGCACGAAATACCTCCCTTGCGACACGTAAGACGCGGGACAACGCTGGATTTGCACCACTCGATCCTGCCGCAAACCGCTCGCACAAGCGTCAACACGCGCGCACTGCTGGACGGGGCGCACGAAGTGCCTGGTATCCCCGGGGTCTATGTGCTGCAGGACACCGACATGGTGATCCATAGTGCGACCCACCTCTTTCACGAAGGGGACTTTGAAAAGGGTCTGCGGGACCTTTTTGACCTCGACAGTCTGCTCAGGCAATTCGGTGCGGTCAGTGGGTTTTGGCAGCAATTGGTACCGCGCGCAAGCACGCTGGGTTTGACCCGCCCCCTGTATTACGCCTTGCGCTACACCACATCCATGCTTGGCACTCCGGTACCTGCCGATATTCTTGCACTGGCTGAGATCGGGCGGCCCGCCGCCCCCCTGACCCGCCTGATGGATGCCTGCTACCTGCGGGCACTGCGCCCGGCCCATGCCAGCAGCACGCCGCCCGGGACCGGGCTGGTCCGGCTGTTGCTGTACCTGCGCTCACACTGGATCAAAATGCCGTTTCACTTGCTCGCCTACCACTTGGGTCGAAAGCTGCTGGTGCGCGCACGCACGCCTACGCCAACGCAAACCGCCGCTTAGACAAGCGCTCAGGCTACAGCGGTCGCGGCACGGGTTTCGCGCAGTTGCCGGCGCAAAATTTTTCCAAGGTTGGTTTTCGGCAAAGGCTCGCTGCGGAACTCTACGATCTTGGGCACCTTGTAGTCGGTCAAGCTCTCTTTGCAATGTGCCAGCAGAGCCTCCTCCGTCAACAGGGGGTCACTCCTCACCACCACAATTTTGACCGTCTCCCCCGACCGCTCGTCAGGCACCCCAATAGCAGCCACCTCTGCAACCCCCGGGTGCATGGCAACGACGTCCTCAATCTGATTGGGAAATACCTTGAACCCGGACACAACGATCATGTCTTTCTTGCGATCGGTGATTTTGAAGTAGCCCCGCTCATCCATGAAGCCCATATCACCGGTGCGCAGCCAACCCTGGGGGGTCAAGACCTTTGCCGTCTCCACCGGCATATTCCAATAGCCGGACATCACCTGCGGCCCACGCACACAAATTTCGCCCACCTCGCCGGAAGGCAGTTCGTTGTCGAACTCGTCCAGCACGGTCGCCTGTGTTGATGGAAACGGCACGCCAATGAAACCCGTCCAGTCGGCAATATTCAAGGGGTTACAGATCGCGCCGGGGGATGTCTCGGTCAAACCATAGGCTTCAATAATTGGCACACCCGTAGCCTTCTTCCATCGCTCGGCCACAACGCGCTGTACGGCCATGCCACCGGCGTTGGTCATTTTCAGGGTGTGGGTATTCACCTCGGCGAACTCTGGTGCGTCCAACAAAGCACGGTAAAGGGTGTTGACGCCAATGATGGCGGTAAACGGGTACTTCTTGAGATCATGCACAAAGGCGTGCATATCTTTGGGGTTGGTAATGAGGATCGTATTAGCGCCGATCTTCATGAACACCAGGCTGGAATTCAACGCGTAGACGTGGTACAGCGGCAGCGGGCAAACAAAAACCTCCTTGCCGTCCAGCAAATCGTGCGCAATCCAGGCACCGACCTGCTGCAAATTCGCAACCATGTTCCCGTGCGTCAACATGGCACCTTTGGCCACTCCAGTGGTTCCTCCGGTGTACTGCAAAAACGCAATATCTTCGTGACCCAGAGACACATGGTGCAGTACCTGATCGCGTCCTTGGCGCAAGGCGGCATTGAACTCTGTCGTGTTTGGAATACTCCATTCGGGCACCATTTTCTTGACGTACTTCACCACCACATTGGTGATCACCTCCTTGACCATCGGAAGCATGTCACCCACCTCGGTGGTGATGACGGTCGGACGCATGGCCGGGTTTTTCTCCAGCACAAGTTGCAGCGTGTGCGCGAAGTTCTCCAGCACCACGATAGCGGCAGCACCGGAGTCCTTGAGCTGGTGCTCCAATTCTGGAGCGGTGTACTGGGGGTTGACATTCACCACCACCAAGCCGGCCCGCAGGATGCCAAACAACGCTACCGGGTATTGGAGCAGGTTGGGCATCATGATTGCCACCCGGTCACCCTTGTGCAGGCCGAGTGTATTTTGCAAGTAGGCGGCGAAGTCACGGCTGTGCTGATCAAGCTCGGCATAACTCATGGATGCCCCCATGTTGCTGTAAGCGGGCAAGCCGGCAAAGCGTTCGCAACTTCGCTTCAGCACATCCCTGACAGATGCAAATTCATGGACATTCACCTCTGCCAGAATTCCGTCAGGGTAACTTTTTAACCAGATTTTTTCCATTTTGGTCTCCAAAGAATCAGACGCAGAATGTGGCGCCGTGCGAGTCAATATAGGTAGGGGAGTCCAGCGCAACCTTGACTTTTCGCAACCCCCTGGTCAAACGCGGGCTTACCCTGAGTTTTCTTCACATGACACGCGAGAGGCAAAGGCCAACGGATGAGAGTCAAACCCATTTTTCTAGCGCTTGTTATTGCCTTATTGGCGGGCCAGCTTAGAGCCGATTTACCCAGCACCATTACCAAGGTGAAGCCATCCGTGGTCATTCTGGGAACTTACAAATCCACCAGCAGCCCGAGGTTTACGCTGCGGGGCACGGGTTTCGTCATTACCGATGCGCGCCAAGGCAGCAGCAATCTGGTGGTGACCAACGCCCACGTGCTCCAGCAGGCCAATGAAGCGGATGCCCTGACAACACTGGTCATCCAGATCAAGACCCACACGAATGAATTGCAGATGCGCACCGCCGAGGTGCTGGAAGTCGACAAAATTCATGACTTGGCACTTCTTCGCTTCAAGGGCCCTTTAGCGCCCGCACTTAGCGTGGGTGACTCCGGTTCAGTTCAAGAGGGGCAAGCGATTGCATTTATGGGTTTCCCGATCGGCGGCGCGCTTGGTTTTTCACCGGTAACGCACCGCGGTACGGTTTCATCCATCGCCCCCGCCGCCTTGCCAACGCCCGCAGCTCAGCAGTTAAACGAGAAGACGATACGCGGACTTCGCACTGGCAGCTTCGACATATTTCAACTCGATGGAACCGCCTACCCAGGCAACAGCGGTGGCCCACTTTTTGACCCTGACACGGGGGAGGTGCTGGGCGTGGTCAACATGGTTTTTATCAAGGGGAGCAGGGAGTCGGCGTTGAGCAATCCGTCCGGGATAAGCTATGCAATCCCATCAAAGTTCATTTTGCAATTGGTGAACAGAGCCAGCAGCAGTGCGAACTAGCATGGCATGGGTGACCAGCACCACCCCACCCAGGCTGCGATAGAAACGGCGCGAATCCTCTACCGGGTCAAACCCGATCACCATGCCCTCTGGAATTCGGCACCCCTCATCGACCACAACCTTGCGCAAACGACAGTGCCGCCCGACATCCGCCTGCGGCAGAAGAACGGCTTCTTCGACGCTGCTGTAGGAATGGATTTGGACACCGGTAAACAGCACCGACCGGCGCACCCGCGCACCCGAGACAATGCAGCCGCCGGACACCACAGAGTCCACCGCCATGCCACGGCGACCATCGTCATCAAAGACAAACTTGGCGGGTGGCGAGGTCGGCTGGTAGGTCCAAATGGGCCAGTCACGGTCGTACAAATCAAGCTCTGGAATCGTGGCCGTCAAATCAATATTGCTGGCCCAGTAGGCGTCCACGGTGCCCACATCGCGCCAGTAGGATGCCCCCTCGGTGCTGGTTCGCACACAGGAGAGGTCGAACGAATGGGCCACGGCATCTCCCTGTGCGACCATGGCTGGAATCAGGTCCTTGCCAAAGTCATGGCTGGACGACGGGCTTTTCAGGTCTTCTGCCAATGCCGCAAACAGGTACTCGGCATCAAAGACGTAAACACCCATGCTGGCCAGCGCGGTGCCGGGCCGACCCGGCAAGGTTCTTGGGTTTGCGGGCTTTTCATCAAACCGGGTGATGTGGCGGCTGGCGTCCACCGTCATGACCCCAAAGGCGCTGGCATCAGCCACGGGAACCTCTATGCACGCCACGGTGCAAGGAGCTCCCTGCGCCACATGGTCTTCAATCAGACTGGCGTAGTTCATTTTGTAAACATGGTCGCCCGCCAGAACCAGAATGTACTTGGGGTCATGCTCGCGCAAGATGTCCAGATTCTGAAAAACAGCGTCGGCTGTACCACGGTACCAAGAGCCCTCGTCAATACGCTGCTGCGCTGGCAGCAAGTCGATGAACTCATTGACCTCGTTCCGCAGGAAAGACCATCCGTGCTGCAAGTGGCGAAGCAGGTTGTGGGACTTGTATTGCGTTAATACACCGATGCGATGCACACCCGAATTCACACAATTGGACAAGACAAAGTCAATGATGCGGAATTTGCCGCCAAAGTGCACCGCGGGCTTGGCGCAGTTTTCTGTCAGACCCTGCAGGCGCGAACCGCGTCCTCCCGCCAGGACAAGGGCAATGGTTCTGCGAACCGGTCTGTGATGGGCACCAACTTTCATGATCAACCTTCCAACAATGGTTTTTTACTCGGCCCTACTTCGAGGCGGTCACGGCCACTGCCTTTTGCCCGGTAGAGTGCAGCGTCTGCCACGCCCAATAGCTCCACAAACGAGGTCTCGGTGGACAAACACCCCGCGCCCACACTGACCGTGTAGACAATGGGACCATCGGCCCCCAACACCGGGTTGGCGCGAACACTTTCAATAATCCGTTGCGCCAACGCGCAGCCGCCCTCAAGACTGGTGTTGGGCAGCAGCACCGCAAACTCTTCGCCGCCCAGCCGGCCAATCAAATCCGACTCCCGCAATACCGCGGTCACGGTGCACACAAATTTGTGCAGTACAGCATCGCCCACCGCATGGCCGTACTGATCGTTAATTTTTTTGAAATGGTCCAGGTCAAGCATCAAAACCATCAGCGGCAGCTCATAGCGCAAAGACCTGGCAACTTCTTGCTCTGCCAGGTTCAAAAAATTGCGTCGGCTCAGTGCCCCGGTCAGTGCATCCACATTGGCCAGCGTCAGGCTGGCCAGCTCGGCCGCTTTGAGATCGCTCACATCTTCGTGGCTCACCACCACCCTCTCGGCAACGTCGTGCACCGGCGTCACCTTCAAGACAAACCAACGCCTGTCTTTCGGCGTAAAGAACGGATGGGGAAGCTGAAAGCTGGCGACTCCATCCGCCGCCACCGACACCAGGCCAGCCGCCGCCGCGGCCACGATCTCCTGATCTCGCTCTGTCAAATAGTCGAGGATTTCAAGGTAGTTGCCTGTTGCATAGCAAGGTGCTTGCGCAAACCCGTTGTCGAACGCATAGGTCCGCCATGCTGCATTCGTTTGAATGACCGTGCCGTTGCGGTCCAACACTGCGATTTGCGCCGCCAATGAATCAAAGACGGCCTGCTGAAATCGTGCGGCGGCCAGCAGCGCCTCTTCCGCCATCTTCTTGGCGGAGATGTCCATGTGCGTCCCCAGCATTCGCAATGCCTTGCCGTCTTCCGTGCGGCTCACAATGGCACCGCGGGACAAGACCCATTTCCAGGAGCCGTCCTTGCACAGGCCCCGGTGCTCGCTGGAGTAGTTCTGGCTGGCACCACTCAAATGCGCCTGCATCTGCGCCAACACGCGCGGCCTGTCTTCGGGATGGACGCGGCAATTCCAATCCTCCATGCGACTGCCATACTCAGCTTCGGAAAATCCGAAAAGCTCGACAAACCGCGGCGAAAAGTCGACCCGCCCCGTCTTCACATTCCAGTCCCACACGCCGTCACCCGCCGCCTCCAATGCCAATTTCCAACGATGCTCGCTGGCGCGCAACAACTCCTCCGACTGCTTTCGATCCGTGATATCCACCATGGTGACCTGCCAGCCCGAGGCGTCCGGCAGGGGCGTGACACTGACCTGCACGTGTGTTTGCGCCCTCCCCTCAATTTCCAGCGACATTTCGCTTCGCTGTACATCCCCATGCTGGGAGGCGCGCGCCAGCATGTCACTCCACTGGACGCGCTGCACAGCGGGAAAGAACAGTCCGAGCCTGCTGCCCAACAATCGCACCCTCTCCCCGCCCAGCAATTGGGACCCCGCCAGATTCAGTTTTACAACCGCGCCTGTCTGATCCAGAGAAAAAATACCGACAGGCGCAAAGTCATAAAGCGCGCTGCTTTGACTCAGTGCGGATTCAAGCTGCGCCCTCGCCTGGTTCAAATGCTCGTTTTGCAATTCCAACTCGATTTGATGAATCTCCAACTCTTCAAACAGGTTTTGGGCCTCTGGCAAGGTCAAAGCGGTCGCAGCATCTTTCATACGCCCCAAGAAACGATCCTTTGCAAGCGTCCGTAGCGAGTCAAAGTCCAATGGATTTTTACGATAGACCATCGCTATCCCCTTGCATTTGCCCCTGTGCAAGCAGGGCCTCCAGCTTCGTTTTGGTGGCGCGCAGCTCCCCCTCCAACGTTTTGCTGGAGGTGATATCAAAAAAGGTGATGACAAGCCCATCGACGCGATTTTCCTGGGTACGGTAGGGCATGGTGCGCACCTTAAACCAGCGTGCATCAGTGGTCTGAACATCGACCTCGCGAAACACCAAAGTGCCCAACACGGCCTTCGCATCCTCGACCATCTCGGGGTAGATCAAGTCGGTCACTATATCGGTCACGGGGCGGCCGGCGTCACCGGGAATCAGTTTGATGATCTGGGTGGCCTTGGGTGTGAAGCGCCGCACGCGCAGCGATTCATCAAGAAACAAGGTTGCGATTGCGGTACTGTCGAGCAGGTTTTTCATGTCGTTACCGGCCCGCGACAGTTCGGCCACCTTTTCCTGCAGTTCGTGGTTGAGCGTCTGCAACTCCTCGTTCATGGACTGCATCTCTTCCTTGGAAGTCATTAGCTCCTCGTTGGACGACTGCAACTCCTCATTGGCCGACTGAAACTCTTCATTGATGGACTTAAGTTCCTCCTGCGCCGTCTGCATTTGTTCACTTGTTGCCTTGGCATCCTCCCTTGCCTGTTGCAGCTCGCGCACCAAGGCCTGTAACTGCTTGGCATCATCCGGGTTGGCAAGTGCGGGCTCCGCCAGCTTGGGGCGTCGCGGTGCGACCACGTCCCTGAACACCACCAGCAAGTTTCCGCGTACGGCTTCGGGTTCATTCAGCGGATCGACCACAATTTCCACAAACTGTGCGGTGCCAGTCCCCGCCATTTTGACTTTGTTGCTCCTGATAACACCCTTATCCCGAACCGCGCGACGCAAGCCCTCACCCAAGGCCTGACCAAGCCCGGCACGCGCCATAGCCAGCACGTTCAGGTTGGGCGTCCCTGCTGCCGGCTCCAGGTATTTGCCGGTTTTCCCGCAGAAATAGAGCACCTTTCCGTCGGAGTTCACCAAAACGGCTGCCGGGCCGTGGCGCGTCAACACGGTTTCTTCGACCAGCAATTGCAAGTTGGAGGCCCGAACCTGACCGGCGTTGATGAGCGATGCCGTGTCGATTTTCCGAGCGCCTGCATGCGCAAACGCGGCCGGAAAACCCACCGGGAGAACGTGTTGTTGAGTTTCCAATCGACGATAGATCTGCCCCGCGCCGTCTAACGCTGAGAAAAGTTCGCACCCAATTCCAACCGACTCGGCACGCCCCAGCACCAAGAATCCTCCAGGGTTAAGGCTGTAATAAAACAGATGTACCAATTTGGTCTGCAACTCGGCATCCAGGTAAATCATCAGGTTGCGGCAACTCAGAAGATCAAGTCGGATGAAGGGTGGCGCAATGATGAGGTTTTGCTCGGCAAAAATTACCATCTTCCGAATTTCATCGCGGACTTTGTAACCGACGGGGTCCGCCACAAAGAAGCGGTTCAGCCGGGCTTCGGTTACATCGGCGGCAATGCTGCGCAAATACACCCCTGCGCGACCCGTAGCGATGGCATCGCCGTCCAGATCTGTGGCAAAAATCTGCAACACAGGGCGCTGCTCCGGTTCAAGCGATCCTGTGACTTCTTTAAACACCATTGCCAGGGAATACGCCTCTTCACCGGTAGAGCACCCGGGCACCCACGCCCGCAATACACGCCCGGCTGGAGCGTTTGTCAAGAGCACTGGGATCACCTCGGTTTTTATTTGCTCCCACACGACCGCGTCCCGGAAGAAGCTGGTCACCCCAATCAGCAGCTCGTTGAACAACAACTGACACTCCTTGGGGTTCTCCCGGAGGTAGCGCAGGTAATCTTCCCACCGGCCCAGTTGGTGTAGCCCCATGCGGCGCTCAATACGTCTAGAAATCGTACTTTTTTTGTAATGCGAAAAATCCTGTCCGGTCTGATTGCGAAGCAACACCAGTACCTTGTCAATAAATCCAACATCGGTCTGCTGCGCCAAAGATTTGGCGTCCACCGAAACCCCAAGTTGAACCCGATTGACAAAGGTCCGAATTTTCTCAGGCAGCTCCTGCGCGGGAGCAATCACGTCGGCCACCCCTGCATCAATGGCACTGCGCGGCATGCTGGCGAACTGCGCATCTGAAGGCTGCTGTACAAAACAGCCTCCCGCTGCGTGCCGAATGGCCCGTAGACCCTCGGTTCCGTCCGAGCCCATGCCGGACAAGATGACACCGATGCTGTTTTGTTGGCGGTCATCCGCGAGCGACTTGAAGAAAAAATCAATTGGCAGGCGGAGTCCCCGCTGTTCGGTGGGCTCCAGCACGTGCAGCACGCCATTCAGCAAACTGATATCACGCCCCGGCGGTATGACATACACATGGTCAGGCTCCACCGACATCTGGTCCTGAATTTCTGCTGTTGGCATCGCAGTTTGGCGCTGCAATAGCTCCACCAACATCCCCGAACGATGGGGATCAAGATGCTGCACCACCACGTAGGCTATGCCACTGTGGGGTACCACAGATGACAGAAACCGCTCCAGTGCCACCAAGCCCCCAGCGGACGCGCCAATGCCAACAACAGGAATCGGCGTGCGCATCGGCTGCATGTCCTTAAAGGGTCAAGGCAATATTTGGCAAATATCTCTCAAGACTCAATGGCGTGCTGGCGCATCAACTCTTCGACGTGCAATATTTCATCGCTTGTGGCCCGATCCACCAGCACGGGAACATGCGTCAAGGCCAAGGTCTTGTAAGCCACACTGCCCAGAAAAACCCTGGAGAGCCCGCCGCGCCCATGCGATCCCATAAATATGAGGCCACAGTTTTCTTTTTTGGCTGCATCAACAATGGCTTGCGCCGGGGACCCATTGAAATCGACCCGTGTGCTGGCGTTTACACCCTGCGCCCGGGCCATCTGCGTGATAAGGCCGAGGTGGCGGTCTGCGATGGCGCGGCATTGGGTTTCATAGTCAACCTCTGACGGGTACTCATAGGGCATTCCTCCGACATAGACCGGATACTGGTAGGCCGGTATGGAGTTGAACAGCACCACCCGGGCGTCCATCCGCTTGGCAAACGCAAGTGCTTTCAGCGCTGCAGCAATGGACACGACCGAGCCGTCTGTGGGCACCAAAATAACTTCAAACATGGGACTCCGCCTATGAAACGCCACTACGTTATCGACAGCCATGGCAACTAAGCCTCAAAGTCGCGCAATGCATCCAGCGACAAAATCCTGATCTCCCGACGCTCAACCGCAATAATGCCTAGGTGGTCCAATGCCGAAAAAGCACGGCTCACCGTCTCCAGCGTCACATTCAAGTGGTTGCCGATGTCACGGCGCGTCATGGGCAGAGTGAACCGGTTGGGCGAGTAGCCCATTGCCAAGAACCGCTCCGACTGAATCCGCAGAAAGCGCGCCACCCGGGCGTCTGACTTGGTGGAATGAAAGGCGGCGTAGGTTGTTTGTTCACGGACGATCTCGCGGCTGATGGCCCAGTACGCCATCCGTTCTATATCGTTGCAACCCCGACCCGGCGAAAAAAGCTCTGCTGACGGAATCTTGATCAAATCGCAGTCTGTCAAGGCCACGACATCACTCAGGTATTTGTTCTTGCAGATGCCATCAAAGCCCAGCAGGTCGCCTTTCATGGGAAAGGCCACCACATGCTCAACACCGTCAACATGTGTCATGGAGGTCTTAAGCGACCCGAGGCGAACCACATAAAGCCCTTCAAATGGCTGCCCCATCGCCAAGGCAGACTGCCCGGCCTTTAGACGGCGGCGGCGGAACAGTTCGGTGCTGCTTGCATCATGAACCTGCCCGTCAAACCGCAATAGATTCAGTACTTCCTGAAAATCCGACCAGCGCTCATCACGCTCCAGCTTCAGCGCGGGCTGGTGGGCCGGTGGCAGCCAACGGGCCGCACTACTTGATACCGCTTGAACATTCATCATGGTGTTGCTCTCTTGCCGGATGCCGCGCCCGGTGGGCGTCAAAGCCAATCCCTGAGAACAACTTTAGGTTGCAGGCCGGGTTCCGTCTGTAGGGAGTTCTCGACGCCTATTGCGGTCAGACATAGACAAACCAAGGGCCCTCCTGAAAGGATGACCGGGTGTTACACGTCCTCGGAATCGATCAGTTTGTGCCGAATGGCCAGACGCACCAAGCCCGGAACATCTTCCACACCCAGCTTGGCCATGAGCCGGCTACGGTAGGTAGCCACGGTCTTGGGGGATAAATGCAGCTCCAGGCCAATCTCCGTGCTCGACTGGCCATTGACCACCATGGTGATGATCTGTCGCTCTCTGGGCGAAAGCGCTCCCAGGGGGTCGTCGTCGTTGTCTTTCTGCGTAAAAACCTGTAGCGCAAGGTCGGCCACCTCGGGGCCCAGGTAGCGCTTGCCCTGCGCAACGGCCTGAATTGCGTTCATGAGGTCACTGCCCGCCGAGCCTTTCAGCACGTAGGCGCTCGCACCCATGCGCATCGCCTCGGCCACGTGGCGCGGCTGAGATGACATGGTTAACACGATGCAGCGGGTGGGTTGGCGCCGGCGTTGCAGCTCTGACAGCAGCTCAAACCCGGAGCGCCCGTTCAGATTGAGGTCCAGCAGCAAAATCTCCGGGCGAAGGCGCAACAGGTCGGCCAGTGCCTCGGTGGGGTCCGCGGACTCGCCGACGACGGTGTGTCCCCGGGCCTCCAACAGTGCGCGCAAGCCCTCGCGCACCAGCGAGTGGTCATCGACCAAATACACCCGGGTCATGCCTCCCGCTCCCAGTTGAACGTGACCCGCGTGCCGACCGTGCCGCCACCCGAGTCCACCACCAGCATGGCCCCTACCCCGCTAGCGCGCTCCCGCATATCGCGCATGCCCAAATGCCCGGCACGCAACATGGCCGCCGGCACCAGCCCGGAGCCGTCATCCGCAACCTCCAGATGCAGAGCGTGCGCCGAGCCCCTGAGTCGCACGGACACCGATGAGGCATCTGCGTGCCGCAGCGCGTTCTCAACGGCCTCCCGCGCCACCATGAATGCCGCGTACTCTACCTCGGCGGGCCACCGCGCTTGGGCAAGCTGCGGATCGACGTGAATGGCAATGTCGGTGTGTGGGTGGGTCACCGACCGGTTGCGCAGCTCATTGTCCAGCGCAGCGCTGAGGCCTTGCTCCTCCAGCAGCGGCGGCCTCAAGTCAATCAAAACCTGGCGCACCTGGCGCACCGCCTGCGCGATCAATGTGCCCAATTGGGCCTGGAGTCGTGCCACCTGCGCCGGCACCTCAGGCGCTTGCAGCGTCAGAATGGTTTCATGGGCCACGCGAATGGCGGCAATGGTCTGCCCCAACTGGTCATGTAAAACCTGCGCCAGCCGTTTGACCAGCGTTTTTTCCTGCCGCATGAGGCGCTGCGTCAAATCGGAAAGCTGTTGGCGGGATTGCTCCATTTCTGCAGCGCCGCGCATGCGCTCGGTCACATCGCGCAGATTTGCAATAAGAATCCGCCGCTGAGCCACGGTGACGTGGGTGATGGAGCCCTCCAGGTCGACCTCTTTCCCGTCAGAGCGAAGTCCTTTCACCGTCCCCAAGCCCATCATGCGACTGAGTTCGTTGGACTGCGCAAACTCTTGCTGGTGTTGCACATGCGCGCTTCTGAACCGCTCGGGCATCAGCATCTCTATGCCCTGGTTCAGCACACTGGCCTGAGACCTGCGGAAAATACGTTCAGCACCTGGATTAAACATTTCTATTCGCCCTCCCAAATCAGTACTGATGATTGCGTCGTTGGTCGATTTGACCACAGCCAAAAGCGTTTCCTGCTCTTCCAGCAGCCGCTGTTCGGGAACGCGCGCCTCGGTCACGTCCCGGAAGAACACCGCCAAGCCCATTGGCGACGGAAATACACGCACCTTCTGCGCAGCGCCCATCGGCGGGTAGTAAGCATCAAAGCAACGCACCTCTGCGTCGGTCATGGCCTGCAAGAACTCCCGGTAGAAGATGCCCTGCCCCATGTCGGGGATCTTCGCCATCAGGGACTCACCCAGCAATGCGTCACGTTGACATCCAAACAGCGCCTCAGCACGCGCGTTGACATGGGTGAAATGCCAATCACGGTCAAGCGCGAAAAAGGCCTCGCCGACGCAGTCCAGCGCATCGGACAAGCGCTGCAGTTGCGGTGAGGTATCGGCGGTGGGTGAAACATTTGGCATTCAGGGAATATCAAAAGCGTTCAAGACATGAAAACGCTATGCTTTTCATAGCTGCTTGCGCATATAGTACGGGGGCTCCAGGCATAAATGGCATATAAACTCACTGTAATTGTGTGGCCCAAGGGCTCCAAGGCACGCGCGTACTGCAATTTCATGGGCGCGCACCTCCATACCCACCAGTCTCGGAGATACATAAAGCAATACGGATGCCACACTGGGAATTCCACAAGAGTCCACTGTAAGCTGATGATTTAAATAGCTATTTTCGAATTGCGCCGGATCAAGATCGACACCAGCCACGTGCACTGTCAAATTACCCGACACGGGCCGCACAGGGAAATGCCTGGTGCGCGATCTTCGCGCCAACCCATGCCGCCCGCCGCCACCGCCAGGCGTTGAGAAAACGCACAGTGCAGCGAACTTTCCCCCGCCCCACGGGTGTTGAACCCTACAATAATTTCTCGCCTCCACCACACCCTACCGAAAGGCCCCCATGGACATCAAAGCAACGCTTTTGTCGCTTCTGGATGAAGCATTGCATCTGGAAGGTCGGTCATCTTCTTTTGATGAAAACACGCCCTTGCTGGGGGCCCTGCCGGAGCTGGATTCCATGGGTGTCGTGGCGCTGTTGACCGCATTTGAGGACCGGCTGGGGTTTACCGTGGAGGACGATGAAATAGACGGCTCCGTGTTCCAGACCTTCGGCACATTACTGGGTTTTGTACAAGCCAAACTGGACTCTTGAATGGCCCCACCCCGAGCTGTGAAGTCCATCGCCTATAGGTCCAGTGCCATGGTTTCAGAGTACAGGTAGTCGATATCGGTATCCGTCAGTGTCGGGCTCAGATACAGCTTGGGATTGAAGCCCGTGCGCACCGCAAACGGCTGGGGCACACGCCGCAGGGCGCGGCATTCGACGTGGGTGCTGACCATGCCACGGCGCAGCAAGTGGCGCGATAGTCGCCCAAAATATTGGTAAAACAGGTCCCCATCGCTCAGGTGCAGCACCGTTGCGGCCGGCAGCCCCTTGAAAGTCCGCCTTTTGTAAATAACGTGGCACCAGTGGCCCGGGGTACCGACCAGCACCTGCTGCAACCACGGAAAAGCGGCATGTGCATCGACATTTTTCAAGGCATCCCCCTCCAGCACGGCGCGTATATCCGCCAAATGGTGCAGTACCTGCGCGCCGCGCTGGGAGACCCCAGGCAGGTTCAAAATGACGGCCACACGCGCATCCAACTCCTTGAATTTGAAGAATTTCAGGGCACCGCCAACCACCTTGGTCGGCGAGAAATCGGTGAAGTGGTAGCCCGGCTGCCCAATTACGGCCATGGCCAGGCGCATGCTCTGCTGGCGGTAGGCATCCATCACACACCAGCTGGTGATGTTGCAAAACCGCTCCGTGCGTCCCTGCACCAGTCGATCTGCGTAGTAGGCCCCTATTGCGCCCACAATGAGGGCACCGTCGCGCAGCACAAAGCCGTAGTTGGGAGGCTGCGCCGTCCATTGGTTTTGAAGCCCGGACACCCAAGCCTCGGGCGAGCGGCCGGACTGAAGATGGGTGTGCAGGAACTGCCCAAACTCCAGCAGCGTGGCGTCGGTCACCGCTTCGATGGTGGGGCGTGCCATGGTGCTCACCAACTGCGAAGCCATTCCAGCCCCCAACCAACCACACGGTCGCGATGCGCCGCAGACGAGAAGGTGTGATCGCCCTCGGGCAGGTCCCGGCGGGTCACGGGCTTGCGCTGAAACTGCGCTTGCCAGGCGGCGTCGTCACGCACCATCACCTCAAATTCCCGGGCAATAAGGTCCCGGCCACTCAAGACCAGCATGACGGGCCCGTCAAAGCGCGTCAGCCCCTGCAACAAGCGCTCTGGCAAAGGCCCTTCGCTGCGTGCCACGCTGCGCGACGCACCGCCAGACAAGCGAAACAGGCGCCAAGCGGCGCGCGCGGAAGCCCACGGATTGAAACGCAGGCTCTTCACCTTCTTCCAAAAACTGGGCTGCAGCAGGCGCTGCAGATAGTAAAAACGCAAATAGGCCCGCGCGTTACCCGCCTGGGTTCGCGCCCAAGGGTTGAGCAGCACAACCCCCTTGACCCGCGCATCCCGGTGGGCATAAAAGAGGATGGCCGAAGCCGCATCGCATTCGCCCCACAGCACCACTTCCTTGACTTCGGGAGCCAAAGCAGTAAAGCAGTCCAGGGCGGCCCGAATGTCATCATCAATCCCTTCAAAGCCCACGAATGCACCGTGGGCATCGCCCATGCCGCGGTAATCAAAGCGAAAAACCGGGAAGCCTTCGGTGCATAGCGTGCGCGACCACAGCGTCAGTTGTCGGTGACCGCCGCTGCGGTACTGCGGCCCGCCACCCACTACAAACACAATGCCCCGTGGCTGGGGTTGCCCTTGGTCGGGTTGGTGAAGAATGCCCACCAAGGCATGTCCACCACAAGTGAAGGTGTGTGCGGATTCGGTCATTGAATGCTTGCTTTTGTGTCGAGCCAGGCCGTGGTCTTGTCGATAAGGCGACTGGCCAGCACGCGATCGTGGGCTTGCCAAAAGGCAGGTCCGGTGTAGGTTTGCCCGTCCACTTGCGCGCCGGCAGTGCGCCAACGGGCCAAGGTACCCACACTCACAGGAGACAATTCGGGCTTGTCCACGGTGGCATTTTCCAGCCACAAAACGTTGGCCCCCTCAAACAGACGCTGTTCGCCCAGTCGGGTGTGGTCCAGGGCAAGGGCCAACTCCGGATGGATCTCATAGCCGGCCACCTCCACCGCTTCTCCGGCTGCAAGCTGCTGGCGCATCGCCGTGGTCGTTTCTTTGGGGAGGTCCGGGCGGTCTAGCTGCGCCGCCATGCGGACCCGCAAGAACTGGGTCAGGTGAACCTTCCCATCCAGCACCGGCTGCCACAAGAGCAGTGCACAACGGTTATCGCCACGCTGGGCGTAGGCTTGGGCAGCCAATACAGCGCCCAGCCGTGTGCCCAAAATTGCCTTCACCCCACCCGGCTGCTCCGACAGCCAGCGCAGCGCTGTGATGACATTGTCCAGCCAGCCAGACCAGCGCGCATCGCCGAAGTGGCCGTCACTGTCGCCTGTGCCGTGCAGGTCAATCACCATCGTTCCGAAGCCTTTTGCAGCAAACTCCTTGGCTTGCGCTGTGACCGTGCTGCGGCAGCGATTCATCTCTTCGTTGAATGCTGGCACACACAGTACATGCCCCCGCACTTCAGCCCCATTGCGGGGCCGATGGTGCACTGCGAATATGCGGCGACCGGGCAGCCCAAGAAAGAATGGATTGACCACCAAGCCAACCGAGCCGTTTGGCGTCGACATCGCTTACAGCATCCCTTTGCGATGCAGTACAAAGTCCGCCATCAAATCCAGGCTGCCCAGGTTGTCGATGGTGAAATCCTGCGTTGCAATGCGCAGCGCATACGCTGACTCCAGCCACGCAATCAGCTCCAGCAAGCCGGCCGAATCAATGACACCGGTGGCAGGAAGGATGTCATCGGACTGGAGGTCGCTGGCATCGGAGCCGAGCGTGCTGGCAATCTCCATGACCCGTGCCTTGATGGCCGCAACGATGGCGTCTTTTTCGAGAATCATTGGGTGCTATATTTTTTAGGTTGAGGGTTCAAGCGCAGGCGCCTGGCGTGGTCATTTTTTTCAAGGTATTGGCCACATCCGAGCCGCCCATCACGCGGTGGTCGTAGGTCGCACCCAACACGCCCACGCCGTCGGGGCCAACCGTGTGCGCCACCATCAACGATGTTTGAGGCGACAAGATGGGAATATGGCGCGCCACCTTCCAGCGCGCCATGCTGGAGAACCCCAGCGTGGCGCCCTGGGTTTCCTGGGGGCCCAATGTATGGCTGGCTGCGCGGCGCTGCAGGTCCACCATCGCATTGACAAACCCGAGCTCGCCAAGCCCGCCCGAGTCGCGCACCACGGCCAGGTACAGCACATCCCCCACCTGTACAGTGGAGCCCAAATGGATGGCCGCGTACTCGTAGCGCTGGGTGCCAACGATGGTGGCGTTCAAGCGGGGGTTGTGGCGGGCAAGCTCCACGAGACGCCACGCCATCAAGGGCAATACCGGGTTCAGCATCAGGCCATGGCGCTTGCCAAACTCCTGTGCATAGGCATCCCACACCGCGGTGTCATAAGTCACCTCCACATAGCCGGGTACCGCGACATCCCGGTGCCAAAGCACCGTGTTCAGCATACCCCGCTCTTCGCTTTTCAGTGGCTTCAAGCTGCCGGCCTGCTCGGGTAGTGGCGTCTCACCGCGTGTTGCAAGGAAGCGCTCTATGTCGCTAACGCTCAAGCGCTCACCGGTGACCGCAATGCTGGCCGGGTCGAGCCCATGCGCTTGTAGCAGGGCCCGCGCCTTGGCCGTGGGTGCCAAGCCCAAGGCTGCGGTGGGTGCCAACGCGTCCTCCTGCGCGGGCACCACCACGTCCATGTTGTGGCCCAGCCACATCAGAACATGGCCCACCTTAATTTGGGCGCCCAGCTCTCCAAGTAGGGCCAGCACAAACCCATCGGAGCCTGCTTCCACGTCCACCACCGCCTTATCGGTTTCAACCTGGGCCACTAACTGCCCCTTGGTCACGTGGCTACCCACGGACACTTCCAGCGCAACCAACTTCACCTCATCGTCGTTGTTGTTGATTCTGGGTACCTGTACTGCTTTCGCCATCGTGGTCGGACTCATTATTGGACCCATCTAAAACCAGGCCAGCACGCGGTCGATGATGGCCTGTGCATCGGGTATTTGCATGCTCTCCAGACTGCGCGCTGCGGCGATGGGCACGGGTGCCATGCCGATGCGCAGCACCTTGCCCTGGTAACCCGCCTCGGCCAGGCTGGCCAGCAACTCGGCACTAAAACCAAACTCATGGTGCGACTCCTCAATCACGGCAATGTGCGGGCGCGCCAACAGCAAGCCCAGCAAAGTCAGCCGTGGCAAAGGAGCGAGTAGCGACGGCACCACAATTTCCATCGACAACTCTTCTTCCCGCTCCAGCCGCTCGGCGGCGCTTTCCACCACGGGCAACATGCCGCCAAAGCACACAATCGTCACATCCGGAAGTGCCCCGCCGCGACGCAGTGTTGGAAACAAGGGCGCCGCTAAGTCCGCTGCATGGGGCACCACCGGCTGATAGTCCTGCGGGTCCTGCGCTTGGGCGTACAGCAGCTTGTGCTCCAGAAACACCACTGGGTTGCGCCAGCGCGTGGTGGCGTTGACCAGCAGTTGCCCCACGTTATGCCGATGGCTGCCGTACACCACGGTCAAGCCGGGGATGGAGACCAAAATGTTTTCCGGGCTCTGGCTGTGGGTTGGGCCGTAGCCGCGCCGCCCGCCACATGGCGCGCGAACCACCAGAGGCACCTCACAGTCTTCAAACATGCCGGGGAATTTGACGGCGTGGTTGTAGATTTGGTCCATGCAAAGCGTGAGAAAGTCAGCAAACATGATTTCAACAATAGGCAGACGCCCGGCCATGGCCAGCCCGATGCCAGCCCCGGTAATGCCCGCCTCACTGATCGGAGTGGAGAACACCCGGCCAGGGAAATCCGTGGACAAACCGATGGTGACTTTGAACGCCCCTCCATAGGGGTCATGCAAGTCTTCACCCAGCAGCAACACGCCGTCACAGTGCACCAGCAAATCACGCAGTGCCGCGTTGATCGCCATGCGAACACTGGCCGCCGTTGCGGGCTGCGGTGGAACCTGTGTGTCCCGCATCGGCTTCATGATGTGCTCTGGCACACGCACAAAATGCGATTTGGGGGAGGCCAATGCCGCCGACTCAATATTTCCAAGGACCAACTGGTTACGCGCCTCAATCACGGCCCGCGTCTGCAGGTCCAGCCGGCACGCAAGTGCTTCCAAAGGATCCCGGCGCGCAATAGCGGCGCGCTCTGCAGGGTCACGCAAATCGTCGCCCTTGCTGTGCGGCCCCAAGCGACCGGTTTCAATCACCAGCATGCCGGGCCCTTGGCCGTCACGCATCTGGGTCACAACCGACTGCGCCTCCTGCATGAAATTGGGGGCTGCATCATCGAGCTTCCAGGTGCGCAAACCGAAAGCGGTCCCGCGCCCGACGATGCTGCCGGCGATTACATCGCGTGTATAGGTCGTTTGGGCAATGCCGTTGTGCTCCACCACAAAGAGTACCGGCGCACGCCACACGGCGGCAAGGTTCATGCTTTCATACAACAGGCCTTCGCCAAGCGTGCCGTCCCCCACCATGATGGCGACCACCCCCCGGCCAGTGCGGCGCTTGATGTCCAAGGCAAGCCCACTGCCTATCGCCGTCATGCCGGCCTGTACGCCATTGCTGTGAAAGTTGCGGTACGCAATATGCTGGCTGCCACCGTAGCCTCCACAAACACCATTCTGGCGCCCCAGAATCTCGGCCACCAGCCCCACGGCTTGACCCGAGTAGGTCAGGAAATGGCCATGGTTGCGGTGGTTGGAAAGCACTACATCATCGGGCTCGTCAAGCGCACGAACGACTGCCATCTGGCACAACTCCTGCCCCAGACAAGTGTGTGTGGTACCCGACAGTAAGCCCCGGCCAAACAGATCCAGGATCAGCAACTCCACGGCGCGGATCAGGTGTCCGAAACCGTACACGCTGGCATCGTCCATGCCGATGACGGGCTTGCCGGCGGCGTCCCGAGCACATCCCGGAAGTTCTCCAAAATCTCTGTGCATATCTGGGCCTCTAGTCCGGGGGAAAGTACAGCATGGCGTCAATTAAATGGGATACAGGCGATTCCGTTTTGAGAAATCGCAACCCCTTCAAAGTTGACGTAAATAGACTACCGATGCAGGCGACCGACGCAGCCAGCGCTGGCTGTAGCGCAGTGACAGCAGTTCCAAAAGAAATGGGGATCCCTTATGAAGTCAACCGCAACAGTGCTTGCATTCGGGGTGGCGATATTCACGGCCCTGGCGTGCACCGCAAGCTACGCGCAGAGCGGCCCGATTGCCTGCGGTTCATTGGAGAACAGCTACGGGCCCTTTGACTACCGGACCGAAAACGGCCACAAATTGGCGATTGTGGAGCAGTACCACTTCACGCCCAATATCCAAAGCCTGGTCAGGGGCAACTCGGCCAGTTTGGGGGCAGAGTTGGACTACACGCTCAAAGCATCACCCAACCACCACCGCGCCTTGATGACCATGGTTCGACTCGGGGAGAAGCTGAAATCACCCCAACCAGCGGGTGCCCAGTACTCTGTGGAGTGCTATTTCGAGCGGGCGCTTAGGTTCAAGCCCGACGACAGCACCGCAAGACTGATTTATGCAACCTATCTCAGCAGAAATGGCCGGGTGCCCGACGCGACACTTCAACTGGAGGCCGCCACAAAAGCCGCCGGCGACAACCCCTTTACGCACTACAACATTGGCCGGATGTATTTCGACATCAAGAACTACGACCGATCTCTGGAACAGGCACACAAGGCCTACGGGCTTGGCTTTTCCCAATCTACCTTGCGCGATCAGCTCAAGAGTGTTGGCCGCTGGACAGAGCCGCAAGCAAGCCCGGCACTGGAGCCTGCGCCAGGCACTGAATGACACAACAGACATCAACCCTCACTTCGGGCAAATGGGCGATTGTGATCTTTGCCTCCCGCGAGTCGCTGGACACGCTGGGTCGCACGGTTCGTGCGGCGCAGATCTCCGCGAAAGACAGGGCAAGCATCGACGTTTTGGTGAATGGCAACGTGCCATTGGCCTTGGCGCTGGCGAAGCAGCTATGCGTGCAGCCATTGGTGTCTGGCACTGCCGCTGTGCGGGTGTGGTCGATCACGCTGGGGGACAAGGCAAATGCATGGAATCAATACATCCACCATATTTGGTCAGGCGAACAAATTGCGTTCTTTGTGGATGGCTACGTTCGGCTCAACCCTGACGCCGTCTGGCTTTTGGGCGATGCCGTCGCCGCCCGTCCCGACGTGGGCGGTGGAACCGGCGTGCCCAGAATGGGGCGAACCGCCGAAGACTTGCGCGCCCAAATGTCCCTTGAGGGCGGCTTCCATGGAAATTTTTGTTGCATCAAAGCGTGCGCCATCGAACAAATGCGCCAACGCCGGATTGTCTTGCCGTTTGGACTCTACCGTGTGGACTCGTTGATGGGGGCACTGCTGAACTTTGGTCTGGACCCCGCACGCAACGATTGGGTCACTGCCCGGATATTTGTGCACCCACAGGCATCCTGGCAGACCGACCCCAAGCACTGGTGGCAAACCGGCCACCTGCGGGCGCACATAAAGCGAGTTTTCCGGCAGTCGCGCGGCGTGCTCGAGAACTTGGCCCTCAGGGACCACCTGCATGTTCGCGAACAATCGCCTGAATCACTGCCCGCCACGGCATCCGAGCTGGTCATCGACTGGGTTCGGCGCTGCCCGGCGCAGGCCCGTGCAGCGCTTTGGTACAACCCGCTTGCCCGCCGCGCACTTGCCGACCTGAGGCAATCAACCTTTTTCGCGGCAGACAACTCGCAGCCCAACTTTATGGGAAGCAGCAAAGCGCTATGAACGGCGTGTCTGTCCGCCCCAAAATATTGTTGGTCACACCGGCTTCGCCGTTCTCTCGCGCATCTGGCGCTGAGCAGCGCAGTGCCCTCATGCTGTCGGCACTTTCGGGCATGGGTCAGGTCGATGTGTTGCAACTCCGGCAGGATGGGTTCAATCAGGTGGAACGGGATGATCAAAATGATCAGTGCAGCGTAATTGCGTTGGTGAAAGGGTCAGACTTCTCGTTCTCGAGGTATCGGCCCAAAGCCGCTCTTACCCGCAAGATCGAGTGGGCGCTTGGCTGCAAAATGGCTGACTACCAGCTCATCGTGGGTCGCTACATCTGGCCTGCGTGTCAGCTAGCCATCCCAAAAAACGTGCCGATTATTGCCGACCTGGATGACTTTCGGTTCCGCTACTCGGCAGAGTCGCCGTGGTCGTGGGTCTCAGCAAAAGAACGATCCATAAAGGCCTTCGCACACCAGTTAGCGCGCAGGCAACTCAAGCGTTTTAACGGCGCATTCATGGTCTCGGCACAGGACCAACACGAGACGACCCATTTGCCTTCGGCCTTCTTGCCCAATGTTCCCATCTCAACCCGCGTAGGTAAGACCGCGGTACCCAACAGCAAGAATGTATTGTTTGTCGGGTCTTTGTGGTACCACCCCAATGCGGATGGTGTTGACTGGTTCTTGCGGCACGTCTGGCCGCAAGTGCGTGCATTTGAGCCGCAAGCAACCTTGACCCTGGCCGGGGCCGCGTCACCTAGCACCCGCGCGCGATGGGAAACTCAAGCCGGCGTTTCGGCACCCGGGTTTGTGGACGACCTCGCCGATACCTACCAGCGTGCAAACCTGGTCGTGGTACCCATTCAGTCTGGTGGTGGCACCAACATCAAGGCACTGGAAGCCATGGCCCATGCCAGACCGTGTCTCGTTTCCAGCTTTGTCGCCCAGGCATTCGACGGCCTGCTTGCAGACGACAAAGAAATGCTGGTCGCCAGGAATGCCAAAGAGTTCAGCACAAAGACGGTGGACGCGCTGAATGCCCGCGATGAACTTCAATGTATCGCGAATGCGGGTTATCAGGCCATCGGTCAATATTTCACCCACGATCAATTCCGCGCACGCGTCGCAGATTTTGCTCAAAGTGTCGCCTTGAAGTCTGCGACCCAAAATGGCTGATACCAAGCTTGCTTCGGTTGCACATAAGCCCGATGTCCAAACGGTTAACAAGAGACCATGCCGGCGCACTCAATGACGATCCAACGGAGCCCAAAACGCACACTGATGCTGGGTGCTGCGTGGGCCGTCGGCACCCGGTGGTCCCTGAAAGGCATTGGTTTTCTTAACACGGTGATCATGGCGCGCCTGCTGTTGCCGGCGGACTACGGCATTGTGGCGATGGCCATGTTGATCGTGGGATTGATCCAGGCCTTTATGGACTTTGGCACCTCCACTGCACTTTTGCGCAAGGGAGAGGTAAGCCGCGAGGAAGTGGATTCAGCCTGGTCCTTGCGTGTGTTGCAGGGACTGGGTATTGGCCTGATCCTGCTGGCTGTGTCCGCACTGGCTGCCGACTACTTCAAGGAGCCGCGGGTTGAGTATGTGCTGTGGGTGATGGCGGCCTGCCTGCCGCTAGCGGGTGCCTCAAGCATGGGACCTACGCTGGCCCAAAAGGAGTTCAATTTCTCTCTGGACTTCAAAATCAATGTCATCTGCAAGTCGGCAGGGGTAGTGGCCACTATCACTGCCGGCTACTTGCTACGGGATTACCGGGCACTGGTGATTGGCTTGGCGACAAACTACGTCAGCGGATTCATCGTGAGCTATGGGCTACACCCCTATCGCCCCCGATGGACCACGAGCAAGATTGGCGAAATCTGGGCCGTCACCAAATGGCTGATGCTGGCGGAGGTGGCCGGCTTCGTATTGCGCAAAGGCGATGAGTTAATAGCAGCCCGCATTGGCACCACAGCAGAGTTCGGACAGTACAACGTGGGTGCCGACTTGGGGCAATTGCCTGCAGGTGAAGTGGGCCCTTCCATGCTTAAGGCATTCTTGCCTGTGTTGGCGGCTATGCGCAGTGGTGAAACGGACGTCAACAACGCCGTCCTAAAAACGGTGTCCGCGGTGAATACCGTCACCTTGCCAATAGGCTTCGGCCTCGCGGCAGTGGCGGCACCTGCAACCTACTTGATATTGGGCCCCTCGTGGACAGGCGCAGTTCAATTTGTAGCGGCTTTTGCCATTGCCAGCACACTGGCTGTGATGCAAAGCCCGTTGAATACCTTGCTCCTGATGCGCGGAAATACGAAGGTGCAAAGCTATGCGGTGTGGCTGGAGTTTGCCGTGTTTCTTTTGTCTGCTGCGTTACTGGTGCCATCATTTTTCCTGATTGGCTTGGTGTGGGCGCGCATGCTGGGAAGCGTGGCCAGTCTCGGAGCTACGGTACTGGCCACGCGCAAGTACTACGGCATGTCACTTGGATCCGTAGCACTGACGATTGCGCGCCCACTTTTGGGCGCTGCATTGATGTTCGTAATCGTCCAAGCGGTCATCAACCAGATGCAAGGCAACGCGCTGCAACTGGGTGTGGGCATTTTTTGCGGTGCGATGACGTTCACCCTGTGGAGCCTATTTTCCTGGCTGCTGGTCGGGCGGCCCGCTGGTTTGGAGTCAACCCTATTTGACTATGTTCAGCAATTGATGAAGAACAAAAGGCAGCTTCGCCGTGGCTGATTCCATTCGCTCACCCAGACTGATACATGTACTGCGCAATGATGCTTTGGGCGGGCTGGAGCACAGCACGTTTGAAGTTGCTCGCTACTTCCTATTGCGGGGCATTCGGCAGCGGGTGGTGATTCTTTCGCCACTCAACGGGGGGATTAGTGCCGCCTTCGAGAAGGAAGGAATCCCCGTCATTTCCATCCCATTTTCAAAAACAAATCTAGCCCCATTCGTCATTGCCTATTGGAAGTATTTGAAAGAATTCAGGCCCGATGTCCAACTGGTCAGCGGCGCTTTTGGTTTGCACGCGTTGTTAGCCATGATTGCCCGGGCGGCGGGCGTCAGGTGGTGTTGGACCTATTTGATTATGGGACCTGCCACGCATGGCATCGCCGCAATAGTGCAAGTGATCATGGGTCAAGTCGCCTGTATTTTTACGGCCGGTGAGATTTCAGTGAGTGAACATTTAAAACTTTCCTTCACATGTTTGATGGGCTTGCCGAGCCATCGAATGCATGTCATTTATCGTTGGCGCGATTTGTCAGGAATATTCTTGCTCGCCGACTGCACGCGAAAGAACCGGACTACGCAAGCACCTGTCTTTTTGACCATAGGCCGCCTGGATTGGACGAAGGATTTGCCAAACTTGATTAATGCTTTCTCGCACTTTGTGAAGGCAGAGCCTGAATCGCTTTTTCATATTGTCGGCGAAGGGCATCTGCGAGCGCAATTGGAAGCCCAGGTCGCGCAACTGGGGCTTGCCGGTAAGGTCGTCTTCCTGGGGCATCGACAGGATGTGCCCGCCATGCTGGGCGGCAGTGACATTTTTCTATTTTCGACCTCTCCCACAGAAGGTATCGGCAATGTCATGATTGAAGCCATGGCAGCGGGCACCCCAATGATCTGCACCGATACCGGGCCATGTCGCGAGGTGTTGGGCGAAGGCACAGCCGGGGTGTTGGTCCCGCCGGGAGAGCCGGAAATGCTGTCACAAGCGATGCTGGCACTGTGGCGCGACCCGGTCAGGCGTGCAAGCCTGTCGGCGCGTGCACGCAGATTCGCAGACCAGCGGTACACCAGAGATATCTGCGGAAAGCAATTGATGGATTTGCTTTTTCCTACCTGGGAGTTGGGGCAGTAATTTGCCGCGCATTCACAGCTCCACGCACCGCATAACTAGTGAAAAGCCCATGAATGCCACACCTGCACGCGTCAGCTGTTTGATCGTAACTTACGCGGACCGCAGGGCGCTGTTGGGTAGCGTGATCCAACGGCTGCACGCGATGTCGGAGCAAATAGAGGGGGTTGTGATCGTCTTCAACGGTGTACCTTACGACGCAAATGATTTTGTGACCCACCACGCGGGTGCGGTGCCGCTCCACACGGTCGTGCTTTCCAGCAACACCGGTTCTGCAGAGGGCTATGCAACAGCGCTGGGGAGCGCATCAAAGCACACATCAAGCGACTACTTTTGGCTACTCGATGACGACAACCAGCCTGAGATGAACGCCCTCGACATGCTCTTTTCAGCATCGCGTCTCCTGGGGCCCTCTCCCGATGTTTTGCTTTTGAGCTTACGGACGGACCGATGGGAGTATCTGGCAGCAGTCCACACGGGAGAACACACAGGCTTTCGCACCAACGCCTTCTTAAACTTTCACATGGGCGAAATTATTCGTCGAAAGATGTGCGGCTGGCGGCCATTTAAGGAACGTGTCGGCGAACTGCCCCGCTATCCATTGGTCTGCGTGCGCTATGCGCCGTATGGCGGACTCATGTTGCACCGAAGCTGGATAGATCGGGTGGGATTGCCCCGCAAAGACTATTTTCTTTATGGCGACGACCATGAATTTACAGACCGCATTTCGAAAGCTGGTGGGCGCATCTATTTGTGTGCAACGAGTCAAATTCGGGACATCGACCATTCTTGGTTCCTGACGGGCAACGCCCGTTGTCACTTTCTGCTGGACCCCAACGCTTCGGCACTGAGGGCGTACTTTGGCCTTCGAAATCGCGTGGCGACAGAAAGGCAGAGCCATGTGTCATCGTCTGCCTGGTATCTGCTGAATGCACTGGTTTTTGCCACGCGCAACCTGCTCTCGGCCTATCGCTACTGGGGTGACAAGCGGTTTTGGCGACGCGTATCGCTGCTGACAACGGCGGTGAGAGAGGGTTGGACAGGACAGTTGCATCCCATGGACGCACGCCTAACGGAATGGCTCGCCGAGAGGTGATTCACAAAGGGCGTTGACGGCTTGTGGATTTCCGGCTGACAACCCTGCTCAATTGACGGTGTAGCTAAGCGTCAACTTGGGCCGCAGCGTGGTGTCCCTGGTGAAGTTGCGGGTTATGAAAGCCTTCTCGTTCACATCGTCACCACCGGTCCGCCGAATGCGCCAGCCGTAGTTCGGGGCTCCTGCCTGCATGGCAACCAAGCCGGGTGTGACGTCTATTACCAACCAAGTCCCTGGATTCCAGCCGGCGCTGCCCGTGCCATCGGCGGCGGGGGTGACATCGGTCGATGCCCCTGCGGCACCCGCCGTGGTCCAGGCAATGCCTGCTCGGCACATGCGCCAAGTGACCTCCAATTCTTGCCAGTCACACAGCAAGCGGGTGGCAGAGAACGTAGCGGCGTAGTAGCTGTCTTTGTAAAGCGACAATTTGGCTGAGGCGACGACCGCGTTGTCTGGCACAGGGCCGCCCTCCCGGTTGAAAATGGCGAACCTGAGCAGGGGAACGGCATAGCCGCCCTGCTCTGCCATGATCACCAAGGCACCCAGGTTGTAGGTGGCCCAATAGCTATACAAGTAGGTGTCGCGTGTGCCGCTGTAGGCGTTGAGACCGTCCTGCAAAATGGTCGTCATGCCGCCGAAACTCGCTGGATTAACCTGAACGGTAACGCTGGCCGATGCCCCCGTGCTGCCGGCACCGTCCGTCACGACCGCAGCATAGCTGTGGCCACCCAATGCCGCATTGGTCACCACATACTGCCAAGGCGCGGCGTTCAGGGTTGCCAGCACGGTCGCACCGTCCCTGAATTGGACGGAGGCAATCTGCCCTTCCGGGTCAACCGGGTTGGCCGCCAGGGTAATGGCCTGGCCTTGGGTGAATAGCTGTCCATTCGTGGGGGAAGTCAGCGTCACAGAGGGTGCTTGGTTCGCCGCAGTGACTGTTATCGCTACACCGACTGAGACAGTGCTGGCACCTTGGTTATCGGTCGCCACCGCGGACACGGTGTGCGGCCCAGCCACGAAACCGCTCCAAGTGATCTGCCAAGGCGCCTGAGCCACCGAACCTATCTTGGTGACTCCATCGTAGAAGTCGACTATGGCCACAACGCCATCGCTGTCACTGGCGGCCGCCTGGATGGTGACAGGAGCACCCGACGCAAATACTTGATTTGCCACTGGCGACGTCACTGACACACTGGGCGGCGCATTCACGGTCCCGCCGCCTGGAGATTGCCAACCATAGGGCTTGTAAAGCCAGACATTGCCAGCATTGCTATCTTGCAAGCCCATGAATGCATCAATATTGGGGATGTACTTCCACTTTCCCAGTATCCCGGTACCCAAGGCGGCACTTGGTAAGCTGCCCGCGGGTATCACCTGCTTTTGCAGCACCCAACCACTGGCCGCCACAGTGGGGGGGGGCTTGAGCGCCCATACGTCGCCCGCACCACACCAAAGTACGTAGTGGCGGCGCAACGGGTCAAAATCAAAACCGCATTTACCCATATCCAATGTCCCGGCGTTCAAGCGCGATCTCAACTCGCCAGAAGCCTCGGTAAAGGACAGCGCCACCTCGAAATTCTCGCGGGAGCTGGGCGTATTGACATTCCAGAACATAAATGGCCTGCCACTATTGCCCACACGCACGAACAACTTTTGAACCGGGTCGAATGCGCATACGGTTTCGGTCTGAGGGCCGTCCCAGTAGCCTCCGATTTTGGTCCAAGTGTCTGCGGCTGGATTGTTGATGTCGTTGATGACATAGCGAAACAAATGGTCGGCAACCCCCCAACCGGTATGCGCCCCGACATACACCACATCCTTACCGCCCTCTACCGCATAGCCCGTACAACCCGAAAGATGGGACGTCGGCAGGTTGGGGGTGGACGCGAGGTTGAGCTTCATATCGCGGTTTTGCCACATTTGGCCGCCCACTACATTGGGGTAAGGTGCTACACGCTGGACATGCGACCCGGTGGTGCCGCCCACCTTGTTGGGGTCGCCTTTCCTGGGGTCCCACAGATAGGGGCCGGTAAAGCGGGAACCACCCGTACCGTTGGCCCTGAGATAGGCGTCACCGTTGTTGTAAGCAGCGCCACCGAATGTCAAAAATCGGTCAAGTATCGGCAAGAAGATGTTGTTGTCATAGGTATGCGCAGACACTGGGGCGTTGTCGGGGCCGTCAATGGCGCGGTAGTTGTTCATCGCATCCAACGAGATCTCGCTGGGCAAGGAGGCACGTTCCCACGAACGCGTGGTGCCATGCCAGCGGTAGACCTCATTGCCACCATAGTTGGCATGCCCACCACCATAAAGGATCAAATCCCCGCGATTCGGATCCCAGGCAAATCCACTCCATGCCGCAATGATCCCATCCGGGGTACGCACACCACCGCTATTTTTATCAATGGTGAGCTGCGCCGCAGGCGGCCATACATCCCGAAACTGGTTGAGATTGACCCGCACCCAGCCGCCTTCCGGAATGGTGTTCAGCAGGCCAACCAAGCCGGGAAGGGGCGCATCCACTCGGCCAACGCCACCCAGCATCGCGTTTGCGCTCACACCCGGGGAAATCGCCAATGCGTTTGTACGGGCAACGCCGACCGGTGCTTGCATCAGGGCCGACAAGGGGCTGGGCGTACTGAGGGCCTCGGCCTCAATCACGGTCAAACTAAACGATCCGATGGTGCTGGCACCCTTGGCATCGGTGACTTTAACTTTCAGTTGAAACCGACCCGGCTGCGTAGGTCGTCCCGTGAAGGTGCCAGAGCTTGTATCAAACGAAATGCCCGGCGGCAACGCCCCCGAAACGACTTCAAACCGGAATGGTGCCGCACCCCCACCCACGGGAATGCGCGCTGAAAAAGGTTCGTCAATCCGGGCGATGGGGGCGGCACTGACCTCAAGGCCAAATTCGCCCGGTCGCAAGGCACGACCTTCGTAGGCCTCTTGCTCCTCGCCCCCCCCGCAGCCCCCCAGCGCGGTCGCGAAACCCATGGCGAGTAAAAATCCCAGCACACGAATTGAAATAACCATCAGAGTTTCCCCTTGGAACATGGTGTCGTTGGGGTCATTAGATTGAGGCGGTGGACCGGTTTGATTGAGAAAAATCAATCGCCATCAAACCCAAATTAATTGACTTCTGGCGCCAACAGGTCGGGACACGCGGCAACATCCATAGGCGCACTCGGGCAAGGTCTGTCCACACCGAAGGGCCGTCAATTTGCTATCATTAAAGGAGCTGCTTGCGCATATTCCGCGGGGGCCAGGAGCCAATTTCATGCAAAAATATATGGCTGCAAGAAGCTGCTTTATGATGAACCATGTTTAAAATTTATTGGACCGACACCCACGACGAGGCGTGCGCACAGAACGAGGAACTACTTACCAAGGCGCTGGAGTTGGTGAAAGAGAAGCGCGACGCAGGCTATGCGTTCGTCACCATGGTCGCGCAGGATCCACGCCAAGTTGGCAAACCCGGCGTGGATGCCGTGGTGGATGGAAAAACACCGGACGGCCATGACTATGACTGGTCCAAGGCCGGTCGCGCTGGAAAGCCGCGCAAACACGACAAGATTATTGTCAACAAGGATCACTGATAGCGAGTCCGCCTGGTTATTCGGACTGGGTGGGGCCAATGTATTGCGCCGAAGTGACACCCGCTTTTCAGGTGCTTATCCGCAGTTTCCGCTTGCGGTGGACTGCTCCAATACACACCCATGAGGGTTGCATGCGGCCTTACGAAGTTTTCGGATGCGAAACGGTTGCAGTACATCTCTCCACTTTTGCTCGCATCTGTCGATACACCATCATCACATCCGTTCACAGGGAGTTTGAAATGGACTCAAGGTCAAATATGCTTTTGTCACCAAAAGAACTGGCGCTGCGCTGGGACAGGTCCGAAACGACCATCAGTCTTTACGCAGCAGTGGGTGTGGGTCCTAGTTACGTGAAGGTTGGCGGCAGGGTTATGTACGCCCTGGATGAGATTCAGAAGTATGAACGGGCGTGCCTGTTTTTTGACCCGGCAGAAGTGTCAATGCAAACCGTGTGCTAACGGTTCTTGACTGAGTCACGACCCAATGCCACTTATTGCAAAGTGTCAGGCAGTGTTGCCGGTCATTCGTTGAATATGTGAGCCCTTGCCGCGCTCATCGCAGGTTAGAACGAAATGACCGCTAACGCCAGAGGGGCTGACAAACGGTGTCAGCAGCGCCGCCGGAAACTGGATGTTCACACCGCTACGGCACTGAACCACCACGTGCTTGATGGCACCACGGTAGTAGTCCAGATACTGCTGATGTGACATTCTGAGATGGAATTCAAACCGTTTCATACAAAACAAAAATTAGAGTTAGCCAAGGATACAGGGCATGCACGGAATCTGCCTGGTGCTCGTCCGCCATTCCAGGCCAACCGCGAGAGCGTTGCACAAAAAGCCCACGTCATCGATCTCTACACTTACCTCGCGGCGCGCGCCGAAGGCTCGCAAGGCCCCGGGCGTCCTGAACGGTAGCGCGTGCGAATCCAACGCATGGCTGGCTGTTCGACCCAGCGGGTCACCACAGCCGCCATGACAAGAATTGCAGTGAGAGCCACAACCACTGTGAGGGTGGTCGAAAGTCCCCATGCAGCCAACCGCAGCTGAATGCTCCAGCCGATGTTTTCGTGCAGCAGATACAGCGGGTAAGAAATGCTGCCAAGCCATACAAATGGGCCGTACCGCAGCAGGGTCATGCGGCCTGTGGCTGCCAGCCAAACCACAAGTGCGAAACCCACCGAAAGCAAGCCGACTGGGACGGACTCCGTCAGCATGAGGGTAAGAACGGCACTGGTCGCGGTAACCGCCGACTGGCGCTTTGATGCCGCATCGTGGCGACTGGTGGTCAGGTAGATGGAGATACCCAGGGCGAACCAGGGGATGTATTGCAGGATCAGCAAGCGGAAAATCATCCACGGCAGGCTGATGGCGAACCAGCGCTCCAACACAAAGTAGATGATTTTCAACATGAGCAGCCCCAAGAGCGCCTGGTGAATCCACCACAGCAGACGCAACCGGTAGAGCACAAACATACCGAAGTAAAACAGCAGTTCCACCTCCAGCGTCCAGTACACGCCATCCACATGTGGCACCTTGAACAAGGCGTGGAGCATCAGCAGGTTGCCTATGGCGGCCCAACCATCGACCAGCTTTCCGGGTAAGCCCAGCCAATGGGTGATCGTGAACGTCAGCGCAATGGCCACCCAGTAGGCGGGAAAAAGGCGGCTGAACCGGGAGACAACAAAGTCCATAGGCCGCTCGGTTTTCTCCAGTGTCATGAAGATCACAAAGCCGCTGATGATGAAGAACAGATTGACCCCATAGTGTCCATACGGCGCGTTGATGGCAGGCAGCGAATCGGGACGAAACAGTTCCGTGAACCGCGTGGTGAAGTGAAACAACACCACTGCCAAGGCGGCCAAGCCGCGCAAAGCATCCACCTCGACAAGGCGCTGGCCACGATTGGTGGGCGGCACAACGGGCGTCATGCCGAGCGCCGGGCCAAGATCGGCGAATGCATGCAGGCGCCCACCAACAATAGCAGCAGCATCACGAACCGGGGTGCATCCAGCAAGGTGTCAAACACCCCCACTACCAGGAAGCTACTGAGTGCAGCCAAAGAAGCGCTCGCAACCAAATCGCCCCGTATTGCACTGCGAGCCGCACGCCACCACGCCATCGTTGCCAGCGCGATCAGCGCCAACAGACCAAACCAGCCTTGGTCAAACAGCACGCCGTAGTACAGGCTCTTGATGTGCCATTGCAAATGTCCATCGGTTGAGAAGAACCAGTGGTCCAGCCCACTGGAGAAATCACCGTTGCGCAACAAGTGCACACCGCGGCCAGAGTCCAGGCGCACGTTGTCAACGTCGATGATGGAGTTCGGAGTGGGGTTGTAGAGCGACAGCTTGGTGAGCCGCTGGCTGTACCACGGGCTGACAGACAGCGCCTTGGCGTCCACAGGGAGCTGAATGCTGCGCCAACCGCCATGCTCCTGCCCCACGTCTATCGTTTGCCACAGGCAGTTGAAGGAAGTCAGCATCCATTTCTCACAGATGGGCACGGTGATTTGCGCACCGGGCACCTGGGCCCGTACATCCATCTTCAGCAGGTAATGTTGGGCCGGGTCAAGGCTCACGATTTGTTCCACATAAAGCGAGTCTCCCGAGCCCAGGCGCAGGTAGGTGTTGCCAGCCTCCACCTCAAGCCGGTAGGTTCCCGCTCTGGATGTCTCGGTGCTGCGCCAGTAGTTGGTTTCGGGGTAGCGGCCCAGCCCCATCCCAAACAGTGACGTGGCCCAAGCACCATCGCGGATCTGCAGGGCGTCCGCCCAGTGCGCCTGACGTACCGCCAGATCAGCGCGCACGGTGGCCATGCGCGCTTGCGCAAAACCGCCCGTGAATATGGGGATGGCAACCAGCAACATGGTGCCAGCCAGCACCATGAAGACCACGGTGCCTCGAATCATCCGCTTTGCGCGCCACATGGACAGCACCAGCACGATGGAGACCCCCACCAAAAATGCCGCGTACCCGTTGCGCGAATAGGTGACCATCAAGGCATAGGTGGTGGTCAGCAGAAGAATAAGGCCTGGCAACCTGACAAACCAGGGCCGCTTCTCCAGCACCAACACCACCAAATAAGGCGTTGCGACCGCCAGGAAGCACTCGATATAAGCCCCCCCGGTGTGCATGGCCGAGAACGGGCCGGTAACCCGGTAGCTGTCGGAGAAGTTCCACAGCCCGCTAAAAGCCACCCGCTCCCAAAGAATGACCGCCACCGTCGCCGCCAACCCCAATACCAGCCCCCAAGTCATTGGGCGGCGGGCATCCAGCCCCGCAACCTCAAACCGGCTGAAAAGCCCCCATGCCAAAAACCCCCACAGAGCACCCTTGCCAATGCGCAGCGCGTTGTACTGGCTGTAGTAGTTGCTGAAGGCATTGGCATCCAGTGGCTGAAATGGCAGCGCGCCATGGGCGGTGCTAATGGAATAGCTCAGTGCGACAAGGCCGGCGACCGTGGCAACAAGGTAACTATTTGGCAGCCAACCATGCGGGTTGCGAGGCGTGCGCAAGTAGGCAAGGCCTAGTCCAACCCACAGCAGTGCATCAAATTCGTCCAGAAAGAAGCGGCCACTCCACGGCGCAAGGTCAAGCACGGGCAATGCCGCAGCAATAATGCCGACCACCCAGACCGGGCGGCGCCATACCGCCGCCGCGCAGGCGATCAGCACGGCACAGACGAGAACAGGAAACGCAGGGAAGGTGGCCGCCCAAACCAGCGCAGGGGTAATCCACAAGGCCGGGATGAGGGCTCGTATTGTTGTGGATGGGCGAGCTTGTGTGTTTGTGGCTGCGACGGCACCAGCCACGGCGGGGGCTGCGATGTTTGGAGCATGGGCACGCGGGCTGGGGACAAGTTTCTGCAAAAGGCACACCACAACCCAACTGACCAATCCAGCCAGCAGCACATTGGTGGGGTCTGGATGCGATCCTTTGATAAACAGCTTACTGGCTTCGAGTCCGCCCGAAAGTGCCACCGCGAGGACCGCAGCCCAATGAGGCGAGCGCCGATGGGCCCAGACCAGAAACCCAACCGGCGCGTACGACAAACCCACCGTGATCAGACTCACCAGCGCCCGCGCTTCAGAAGTGAAGTAGTGGTAGTAGAACGGAATGAAGTGCAACCGCTCCAGCTGCATGGCGGCGTGCTCTAGCCCCATCCAGTGCGCACCCACTGCGCCATTCAGCGCGAACAAGGCTGCCAAGTACAGGACAAGCAGCGGTACGCCATAACGCCTTAGAGCAAGCGCCATGCCACCGCTATGCCACTTCGGGGCGTGTCGGCACAGGAGAACACCCGCCATGACACCCATCATGCGGGACAACGCGGACGCCCCTTGGGAGATGCCGGAGTACAGCAGCAACTGACTCAGCTCCAGCGCGCAGCCAAACACAAATCCAGCAATCGCCGCGTACGCCCAACCTACCCGGCGATCCCCGCGGAGGCGCACCAGCAGGACACCCAGGGGCAGCGTGAGCGACACCTCGACCAACAGTTGAACCACGCTGTGTATCGGCCTGAAGGAATCCCCTGCAAGCACCCATCCCCAATGGTTCGATGCGAACTTTTCCGCCAGCTCCGCCCTGCTCAGCAATAGGTCATACGGGAAGAATGTGAGCGCCATGTAGGCAAGGGCGTACACATCCAGCAAGCGCGCTTGCAGGTGACGCGGGTTGCTAAAAAAGGAGGCGATCAAGTCGGGGAGCGCCCGGCCATAGCGAATCGCAATGCCCATACCAAGTACGCTGCCAACCCACTCGGCAAAAATATCATTGCGCGAAACCGTGCGCTGGGGAAAGAACAACTGGGCAAACTCAACGCCCACAGCAAGCCCGCACGACAGCAGCGCAGCCAAACCAAGCAACACCGCGCGCGGGACTTGCGAAGTGCGCCCCGCCAGATAGGTCAGGGTCAAAAACCCGACCGGCACATAGAGCACACCATTAGCCACCCAATCAGCCCGGGACTCCACACCGAGTGCCAGATAGGGGATGCGTGCAAAAGCATGGAATGCGTCAGCCCACGGTCGGTCCACGTACTGCAACGGAACCAGACTTCCCCACACTACAAACACGATCCACCCCAGCAACAGCCATTTTTGAACGGACATCGCCGCCTGAGCAGGTTCCGCCGCGTACTTCATTTCAAGGCTGTAAAACTCATGCCTTCATGCTACTGAAGCCCACCAGCAGCCACAAGCCACAAAAGACACCATGCATGATTTTTCGCAATTTACAAGCAACTCATCCAACGATGATTCACCGCATGGCATTGCCCCTCCCCACCTGAATCCCTTGCGTTGTTATGCCCGCCAACGATTCATCCTTCGCACTGGGATCCCCCCGGTTTTCTGACGCCAAATTGGCCGATTTGGCCCGCAACAGCGGTGCACTTGCAGCCTGGAGTGCCGCTGTGGCACGCAACGTCAAAGACGCGGCCCTTGGCGTGGCGGGTGACTTTTCCGTAGCACTGCGTGAACCGTCTGGTCGTGTGTTTCTGGCCGTAGACCGCTTTGCGATTCGTCCGCTGTGCTACCGCGTGGACGGCATGCAACTGCGCGTCGCATCGCGCGCAGATGCGTTGGCCGACAGCAGCAGCGAGATTGATCCTCAAGCCATTTTTGACTACCTGTACTTTCACGCCATCCCGTCACCCCGCACCATCTACAAGGGCATTTACCGGCTCCCCGCCGGGCACTATGCGGTGTTCGAGAAGGGCCAGCTCGCCGTGGCACGGTACTGGGAGCCACACTTCGAAGAAGTCCGGACATCCTCGTTCCCCGAGCTGCAAGACGAGTTCCACCAGTTGCTGCGTGACGCAGTGGCCACCCAGCTGGGCGGGGATGGCCCCCCGGCCTGCTTCCTCAGCGGTGGCACCGACAGCTCCACGGTCGTGGGGATGGCATCCTTGACAAGCGGACAGCCAGTACACAGCTACTCCATCGGCTTTCATGCCCAAGGCTATGACGAAATGGAGTTTGCGCGGATCGCAGCCAAGCACTTCAAGTCCGAGCACCACGTCTATTACGTCACGCCAGACGATTTGGTACGCAGCGTGCCCGCCGTAGCCGCGCATTTTGACCAGCCATTTGGCAACTCATCGGCCCTGCCCGCTTACTACTGTGCCAGTAAGGCACGTGAAGCGGGTGTGCACAAACTGCTGGCCGGCGACGGAGGGGATGAGCTCTTTGGGGGCAACTCCCGCTATGCCAAGCAACGGGTTTTTGGCTGGTACGACCATGTGCCAAACGTTCTGAAACAGGCCACGCTGGAGCCGATTCTGAAAACAAGCGCCGCCGCCCGGTTTGCCCTAACTCGCAAGGCAGCCAGCTATGTTGAGCAGGCCCGCGTGACCATGCCCGACCGCCTGCAGATGTACAACCTGATCCTGCGGCTGGGCCCTGAGTCTGTGCTGACACCTTCCCTGCTGGCACAAATTGACACCGGATTGCCCCTGCAACTGCAGCGTGCGGTGTGGCAAGCGTCGGGGCCTTGCGGTGCGCTCAACCAGGAACTGGCCTATGACTGGCGCTTTACGCTGGCCGAAAGTGATCTGCCCAAGGTGGTGGGTGCCACCGGCATGGCAGGGGTGGAGGTGGGGTTCCCGCTGCTGGACGACCGGCTGGTGGCATTTTCACAGCGCCTGCCTGCCGACTACAAACTTAAGGGGCTGCAGTTGCGCTGGTTCTTCAAAGAGGCGCTGCGCGGCTTTTTGCCCGACGCCATCCTGGCCAAAAAGAAACAAGGTTTTGGTCTGCCTTTTGGGGTGTGGGTGAATACCCACGCGGCCCTGAATGCCCTGGCGCGCGATTCGCTGCACAGCTTGGCGCAGCGCGGTGTCGTGAGGCTTGACTTTGTGCACACGCTGCTGACACAGCGGCTGCAGGAGCACCCGGCGTACTTTGGTGAGATGGTGTGGATTTTGATGATGCTGGAGCAATGGCTTGCCGCCAAGGCCCCCCTATTCAAAGTGGCGTCTTGACTGCACAAACGCTATTATTTTTATAGCTGCTCGCGCACATTCCACGGGGGCTAGAACCCTATTTGATCACTTTTTTTGGAATAGTTTCCAAGCATGCGGACCCCAAACCTCAGCTGACTCGTGTCCCACGGAGTGAAGCGCCGGATCTGAAACGGGTCGTCGCCCGTGCCGGTGGTTCCCCACGCGGTACTGCATGCAGCGTCAAAGTCCAAACTGCGCACCACGTCAACCGTTTGCGCTGTGTAGTCTTCACCCGGCTTGCCATTGGGGTACGCAAACAAGCCAACGCGCTCGCCCAAAACACGCTCCAGAAAGAGCTTGCTACCTCGGATTTCCTGGCGCGCCTGCTCGCCGTCCAGCAGAGCCAAAATGGGGTGCGACTTGGTGTGCGCCCCAATTTGCATGCCCGCCTGGCGTAAGGCGACCAGCTCTGGCGAGCGCATCATCAAGTCACGCGGGCTGCCGGCGTGCGCCAGTTGGGCGATTTGCGCAGTGGCAAGGGCACGTTGCGCAGCCGGCCAGTACTTGATTTCGGGCACCAGGTGGGCAATAGTGCGCCGCTTTTCGCCCAGGGACCCAGTCGCGTGGCACCCCAATCCCAGACACGACAAGTCCAGCACGGCGCATTTCGAACTGCGCACCGCCTCCACAACGCTGTCATTCCACATGCACCCGCCATCCACAAAGTCCGTCGCAATGAAGAAGGTCGCCGTCAGGCCGTGGCGCTGCAAAATGGGCAGCGCCACGCGGAAGTTGTCCGCATACCCATCGTCAAAGGTGATGCAGGCTGCTCGTGCGGGAAGGCTGGCACCTGCCATCCGCCCCACCGCTTGGTCCAGGGGCAACACGTTGAACCAGGACTTGATCCAGCCACACACCGCATTGAACTGGCAGGCATGCATCTCGCCGGGGAACAGCGGGTCAGGCTCGGGCATGACGCGATGAAAGATCAAGACGCTTAGGCGGGCCTGTGGGCCAGCCGGGGACCGCCAGTTCAGCAAGGGTCGCAGCATGGCCTATGCGGCTTGGTGCGGCAAAGCCAGGCCCGGTAGCGTGCGCCAACCGGGTGGATAGATGGGCTCCGTTTTCCAGCTCTTTTTCGTAACCCAAACGCGCGCCAGCACCACCACCACCATCAGATTGAAAGGCAAGTCGAAATAGGCCAGGTTCAAAAATAGACCGCCCACCAAGTAGCCAACCAGCGACACCTGGCACATCGCGCCCAGGTCGGACGTCCACCTGGCCTGCGGCACCAGTTGGGTTTGCTGACGTAACCAGCCCGCGGTGCGCCAGGTGGAAACCCAGATGCACAGGTACAGGACGAGGCCGATAAACCCATGGTTACCCAGCACCTGGAAGTAGATGCTATGGGCGACCAAGACCGCCGCAGCATCAGGTGAAAATCGGGCAAAAAGCTCAGGCGTCGCCGTGTTGAACCCCACCCCCAAGGGGTAATGCAAGGCGATGTTCCAGGAGTTTTTCCAGGCACCGAGGCGGCCCATCGCGGAGCTGTCAAGATCATAGGTTTGGATGGTCCCCATGCGGGCCACCCATTCGTCTGGCATGAAGGCCAGCAAAGGCACGGCAATCACAATGAACCAAAATCCGGTGCTGAGCTTGTTTTTCCCCCGCCACCACAAGGTCAGCGCCATGGCCGACAATGCCACGAGGGCGCCCCGCGAATACGAGCCGAGTGCGGCAGCGGCACACAGCAGCATGGCCCCCACCAGGCCAACCCGAACCCAGCGCTGCGGCGCTTGCATCTGAAGAAACCGCAGCAAAGGAATCGTGATGACGAGCGCCAACCCAAAGGCGTTGTTGTCCTCGATAAAAGAACCGGGGGGCCCCCAAACCCGGTTGCTGGCACCGGACGTCAATGTGAAAATTCCGCCCTTGATTCCCAGTAGTGCCAGTGAGCCCGTGCAAACCCACATCAACGCAAAAATGTGTTGCTTGCTGTGCAGCAGTGTCAAGGCGATCAGCAGCATGACATCAATCTTCATGACGTTCTTCCACGCGTCATAGTCGCCCGCCACATCCTGCCCAACCAGCCAGGACAGGGTGATCCAGCCCGTAAATACCAGAAAGAAAACCACCGGCGAACCCTTGAAAGGGGATTCCCGCTCTTTTGTCATGAGCCAGCCCAACACAACGCACACTGCGGCAATGGCCGCCAGCGGCGCACCGTACGCAAAACCCCAGGTGTAGCGATGCGGATTCATGATGCTGAGCCAGGTCCACACCATGATGCCCACCCACGGATACCGCAGGGCGGTCAGCGAGCCCAGCAAGACGAGGGTAATCAGGATGGCATCACGCATGGCTGACGATGTACCGAAATTTGCCGGATTTCTCTGCTGCAATGTTGTCCACGAGGTCGACCGAGATACGCACGCCAGACCCAAGGCGCTGCTTAAAAACGCGTTCAATCTGCTGCGCAGCATCGGACGTAAAACTGCCATCAACGACCAGCAGGACACGGGTCAACGCGCGCGACTCCTGCACCACCTTGAACGACTGAATGCCGGCCAGATCGCGCAGAACGTAGATGAGTGCCAAGCCGTGCAACACCGTGCCGTCAGCGGCGACCACGAAATCGGTGCTGCGCCCCTGAATGTCTTGCAGCAAGGGCAGGCCCCGACCGCAGGCGCAAGGGCTGGTGCCCAAAACCCCAATATCGCCTGTGCGGTAGCGGATGAAGGGGAATTCCTGGGTGGACAGGTGGGTCACCACAATTTCACCGACCACCCCCGCAGGCTGTACCTCCCCTGCCGCGTCGACAATCTCCACCACGATGTCGTCGGCCGTCAAGTGCATGCCGCCGCTGGGGCATTCATGCGCGATGAAGCCCGCGTCGCGGCCACCGTAGCCGTTGGCCACCTTGCATCCAAATACCTCGCCAATGGTGCTGCGTTGCGTGTCGTACAGTCGCTCCGACGTGACAAACGCCACCGCGATACCCAGATCATCCATGGCGATGCCGCGCTTGCGTGCGTGCAGGGCAATATGGGACAGCGCCGAGGGGTAGCCAAACAGCATACGGGGCTTGATGGCCCGAATGGTGTGGATGAACTGGTCCAGCTTGGGCGCGGACATCTCAAACGCCGACAAAAGCCGGGTGCGGAAAACCCGGTCGCGCCACGCCTTGATACGGTCCTGTTTGCCCAACTCAATGGGGGAACCCCACACTACGACCTCCGGGTCCCCCACATCCACACCCCACCACCGGGTCGCGCGCCACTTGGCCGCCACATCATGGCTGACACGATTTTTACCGATAAAAAACACCAGGGGTTCCCCCGTAGATCCGCCGGTGTTGAGCCGGGACAGCCCGTGTGCATTGGTGGCCTTGAGCGCGTCGGTGTTGGATCGAATCAGGGACTTGGTGAGGAACGGTATCCGGTGCAATTGATCCGGGCTTTGGCTGTCCCGTGGATCAAACCCGATGCGCGCAAACAGGTCACGGTAGTAGGGCACATGCAGGGCCGCCTCCTTTAACAGCGTGTGCAGGCGTTGGCGCTGCAATGCAGCCACCTGCTCAGCGGGCCACCACTGAACCTCTTCCATGCTGCGCCGCAGCGCCACGGTGTCATGGCGCTTCACGCGCTCATGCAGTGGGAACAAATACGATGAAACCAATGAGGTGTACATGGCTATACCAAGCTCCGTTATTTGTGTTTTGACCGCGCAACGGCCCGCAAGTAGGCATCTAGCAAAACCGGCTGAACCTTCTCCCAGGTGTACCGCCTTGCCTCCTGCAGACCGGCCTGTGCGCGGGCCCGACAGACGGAGTCATCGGCCAGCAAGGCGAGGCAGGCCTGTGCCATGGCGCTCGGGTTCGCCGGTGACACCAGAGAAGCGGTGACCCCGTCCTGCGCAAGGTAGGGAATGCCGCCCACATTGGTGCTGACCACCGGCACGCCGCTGGCCCATGCCTCCAACACGGAGTTGGGCATGTTGTCGGCCAGGCTTGGGTTGAGCACCAGGTGGGCACTGCGGTACACAGCGGCCATGGCGTCGCGCTCCAGGCGACCGCAGAAGCGCACGGCGCCGTCCAAGCCCAACGCGCGAACCATCCGGCGCAGGCGCAGCTCTTCGGGGCCGCTACCTGCAATGGACAGGCGCGCGCAAGGGAATTGTTCCCTGACCAACGCAAATGCGCTGATAGCCGTTTCATTGTCATACAAGGCTTCCAGATTGCGTGCGACCAGCAGATGCGGCGCGTCCCCATGGCCTGCGCAATGGGTGGCATCGAGCGGATGAAAAAGGCTGAGATCCACGATGTTGGGCAGGATCTCTGCCTGTATCTGGTGGTGAAAAAACACCTCCTGCAGGAATCCGGATGGCACCAGCAAGGCACAGGCACGGCGCAGGGTGAACCGAACCATTCGCCCAGAGCCGCGCAAAAACTCTGCCGCCTCGCCGCCGCGGTAGTTGACGACGACCGCCACCCCCCTGCGCCGCGCCACCCAGACAGCCGGTGCAGCAAACAAGTGCCACGACCAACCGGAATTGGCCATGATGTGAAAGACATCATTGCGCCCCGCTGCACGCCAAAGACGGGACAGATATGGCACGAGTCTGACCACCGCACGCACCACGGGCACCCCTGCGATCCAGGCAGGCGCATACGGAGCGTTGACCTGCACCAGAGTCACCGCAGCGCCCCCGGTGGTCAACAGTTCTGCAAGTTGTTGGGTCTGATTCGCCATGCCGCCCGATGGCGGCGGCAGGGGGCCGATCAAACCAATGCGCAAGCCGGGCCCGTTCATGGCCGCCCCGCCAATGCGGCATAAACGCCGGTGTAGCGCGCCACACTGTGGGTCCAGTTGCGTTGCGCTTCCACATACTGCCGACCTGCTCTCTGCATGCCCGGCCAGTGTTTTCGGGCGGTAAAAAGATCCACGACCGTATCGGTTAGCGCCTGGACACTTCCGGCTTCAAAGAGCACGCCAGTCTGCCCATGGCGAATCAGCTCGCGGTGCCCACCCACATCGGACGCCACCAGCAAGCGGCCTTGCGCCATGGCTTCGAGCGGCTTGAGCGGGGTGACGAGCTCGGTCAGCCGCATGGAGTGGCGCGGGTAGACGAGGATGTCTACCAAGTCGTAGTAGCGCTTGACTTGCGCGTGCGGCACACGCCCGCAAAAAACCACGCGGTCGGCCACACCCAATCGCTGCGCCTGTGCTTTGAGGGCCAACTCCTGTGGCCCGCCGCCCACTAGCAACACGCATGCATCGGGCCGCTGCGCCAAAATGCCAGGCAGCGCAGCTAACAGCAAGTCCAAGCCCTCGTAGGCGTAGAAGGACCCAATAAAGCCCATGACACAGCGGCCCTGCAAACCAAGCTGCTCCTTGAGTTCTGCATCCGCAGGTGCCCCCGACTCAAAAGCGCCAATATCAACCGCGTTGGGAATCACGGTAACCCGGGCGGCAGGAATGCCGCGCCCCACAATTTCGCCGCGCAAGCCTTCGCAGATGGTGAAGACGTGGTCGGCGCGCCGCAACGCGCGTGTTTCCAGTGCGCGGGTGAGTCGGTAGCGCAAGCTACCCTGCGTGGTCGTGCCATGGTCTACCGCGGCATCCTCCCAAAAGGCACGGACCTCATACACCACGGGAATGCCCAGGCGCTCGCCCACGCGCAACGCTGGCCAAGCATTTAGCACGGGTGAGTGCGCGTGAATGATGTCCGGGTGCACCTCGGCTATGACCGATTCCAAGCGGCGCTCCAGAGCCTGCATCAGCGCCCCCTGCGCCAGCAAAGGTAGGCGGGCGAGTCGACCGCTGACCGCAGGCGTACGGTAGAAATGCCAGCCATCAACATCTTCCTCGTTCGCATCCGCATCACAGTCGATGTGCTTGGGACTGGTGAGCTGAAAAGTCTCCCAACCCAGCTTGCGCTGCTCCCGCAGAATGGAAAGTGTGCGAAACGTGTAGCCGCTGTGCAGCGGAATGGAGTGGTCCAACACATGGAGGACGCGCAGGTTCATGGGCACACCACCTTCGGGGCAGGCAGCTTGGCATCGACCACCTGGCGCAAGAAGGCTTCGAACATCAACAGCGTCCACAAGGGCGCGCTGTAATCCCGTGCGCCTGACTGGTGGGAATCCACCAGATGCCGCAAGTAGCCCGGGTTGAACCAGCCGGTGCTGGCCAGCCGCTCCCCCAGCACCGCATCGCGCAATCGCTGCTTCAGCGGGCCGCGAAACCAGCGCGCCAAGGGCACCGAAAAGCCCATTTTGGGCCGGTACAAAACATCCTGCGGCAGGTAATCCTCCATGGACTTTTTGAAGATGTACTTACCTTCGTGCCCACGAATTTTGAGGGGGGACGCAAGCGTGGCCAACCACTCCACCAGTTCGTGGTCCATCAAGGGCTCGCGCACCTCCAGAGAGTGCGCCATGCTGGCCCGGTCCACCTTGGTATTGATGTCCCCCACCAGGTAGGTCTTTAGATCCAGGTACTGAACCAGGGCAAGCGGATCGTCGGTCCCCGCGTTGAGCGCATGGCGATTGAAGACCTCTTGCGCCTTGTAACCCGCCAGCTCGCTTTTAAAGTGCGGACTGAATAGTGCATCGCGCATCGGGTCACGCAAGATGGAGACCGTATGAAAGTAGGCCTCCACCGAGGTGCGAGCCAGCCCCTCAAAGGTGGTTTTGGCGCGGAACACGCGCGGAGCCCAATCGGCCTTGGGATAGCACCGACCCAACATACCAAACAGGGGGCGACGCAGGGCCAATGGCAGCGTGGCACGCAGATGGTCTTCCATCAGATGCAGGCGATAACGCCGGTAGCCGCCCAGGGATTCATCGCCACCATCGCCCGACAGTGCCACCGTGACGTGCTTGCGCGCAAGCTGGCAAACCCGGTAAGTGGGTATGGCCGAACTGTCTGCATAGGGCTCGTCGTACAGGCGCGCCAGGGTGTCGATCAAATCAAAATCCTCACTCTTCACGACCTCCAGGTGGTGGCGGGTGCGGTAGCGGTCCGCCACCTTTTGCGCAAACTCAGACTCATTGAAGGCGGGGTCATCAAATCCAATGGAGCAGGTATTGACCGGGTCTGGAGTGAGACCCGCCATGACCGCAACCACGGCGCTGCTGTCGACCCCGCCGGACAAAAAAGCACCCAACGGAACTTCGGAAATCATGCGCAAGCGCACGGACTCCTTCAAGCGCTGCACCAGTTCGCCTTGCGCCTCCTGCTCAGACATCGGGTTATCCAGACTGAAGCGAACATCCCAATAGGCTACCGGCTCGGGCATGGCGCTGCCCCGCTTCACGGTGAGCGTGTGGGCAGGCGACAGCTTGCAGGCCTGTTTGAAAATGGTGCGGGGTTCGGCCACATAGCCCAGCGCAAAGTACTCTTCCACTGCGTGGGGATCAATGGCACGGGGCATACCCCCATGGGCCAAAATGGATTTAAGCTCGGAGCCGAACAGCAGGGTTCCGTCGTCCAATAGCGCGTAATACAGCGGCTTGACACCCAAGCGGTCGCGGGCCATAAACAGCGTTTGCTGCTTGCGGTCCCACAAGGCGAAGGCAAACATGCCCCGAAAGCGTTTCACGCAATCAGCCCCCCAAGACTCCCAGGCATGGACAATGACCTCGGTATCACTTTTGGTGTGAAAAACGTGGCCCAGTGCCTGCAACTCTGGAATCAACACCTGGTAGTTATATATCTCGCCATTGAAGACCACCACGACAGAGCCATCTTCGTTGAAGAGCGGCTGCTGACCGGTAGCAACATCAATGATGGAAAGGCGCCTATGCCCCAAGCCCAAGCCGGGCTCACGGTGCAAACTGCCCTCATCCGGGCCGCGGTGGGTCTGGGAGTCGTTCATGCGCTGCAGCACAGACTCACTGACATCCTCCCCTTTGCGGGTGTCAAAGATCCCGGTAATGCCGCACATTTTTCATGCCTTTTCTGCGGTGCAACTGTTGGTCATAGACCTGTTGGTAAGTTGCCACCATCGCGCTCATACTGAAATCCGTGACGGCGCGTTGCCGCGCAGCCTGACCCATGCGCCGGGCGCGCCCTGGCTCGCTGGCAAGGGCCACCAAATGAATCGCCATGGTCTGAGGGTTTCCCGCCGGGGTGATGAGACCTGTTTCCCCATGGGTCACAATGTCGGCATTGCCGCCTACATCGGTAGCGACAACCGGCACCTCGCTGGCCATGGCTTCCAAAAGAGTGTTGGAAATGCCTTCGGCCAATGAGGGCAGTGCAAATGCGTGCAGGCCGCGCATGATGTCTGCCACATCGCTACGCTCACCTGGCAGCCACGCCAAATGACCCAGCCCCGCAGCCTCCAGTACGGTCCCCACCTGCGCCCGCAACGGCCCCTCACCCACCATGACCAGGCGCATGTGCGCTTTGAGCGCGGGTGCCATCGAGAGTGCCTGCACAAATGCATGCGCCAGCATGGTCTGGTCTTTGACTGATTGCATACGGCCCACGGTGCCGACCACCCAATGCTGCGCTGGATCAAAAGGGGATCCGGCAATCGCCTGGGGGCCGGCAGGCGCCGCGCGGAAGCGCTCCGTATCGACACCATTGCATGCCTGCGTGATATTGCCGTGGGGCACGCGAACCTTGTCGTTCAGGTAGAGCGCCAGGTCACGCGACAAGGCTGTGTAGTGGTGGACAAAGGGCCGGTACATGCGCCGTACCCGTTGCAAGGTGACGTTGCTCCCATCCAGGTCACCGATGTCACGACCATGCTCGCCGTGAATCCGCACCGGCACACCGGCCGCCCATGCGGGCGCCTGAACTTCCAGCGCAGCAAGGTTGCGACTGTGCACAATATGCGGGCGTAACTCCCGGAATAGCTGGTACAGCCGGGGGTACTGCCAAACGCCTTGACCCGGGGGTTTGCGCAACGAAATGAACTCCACATCATTGCGCTGAATGCGCCGCTGGAAGTCCGTCACATCGGTCATGGCCAGAACCGCATGCCGATAGGCATTTGACGGCATGTGATTGATCAAATTCACAACCCCATTTTCCAGCCCGCCGGTGTCAAAGCGGTGCATCACATGCAACACCAAAGGACGATTGTCATCTCGCATAAGAGACCCGAAAAATGAGTTTCATGTGCTTAGAGACGCCACAATTTGTAGCCAGCGGCTTCGATGGCATTGCGATCAAACGCAGCCTTCACATCAATGAAGGCCCCCCCCTTCACCAGCTTTCGGCCAAAGTCTTCGACGGTCATGGCGGCAAATTCCCGATGGGCCACCGCGGCCACGATTGCGTCTGCACGCGGCAAGTCGGACCACTGAAATAAGGGGACACCATACTCATGCATGGCCTCGCCTGCCTCTGCACGGGGGTCGGTGACAAACACCTCCACACCGTAGGACTTGAGCTCATTGATGATGTCAATGACCTTGGAATTCCGCAGGTCACCACAGTCCTCTTTGAAGGTCAGGCCGAGTATGTTGACTTTGGCACCTTTGACATAACTCCCTGATGCAATCATGTGCTTGATGGTCTGCTCCGCAATGAATTTGCCCATGCCGTCATTGATACGCCGCCCCGCCAAGATGACTTGCGGGTTGTAGCCCAGCATTTCAGCCTTATGGGTCAGGTAGTAGGGGTCCACACCAATGCAATGCCCGCCCACCAAGCCGGGTTTGAATTTCAGAAAATTCCACTTGGTGCCGGCGGCTTCGAGTACCTCGGTGGTGTCGATTCCCATCTTGTCAAAAATGATGGACAACTCGTTCATCAATGAAATGTTCAGGTCGCGTTGCGTGTTCTCGATCACCTTGGCGGCCTCGGCGGCCTTGATGCTGGATGCGCGATGGACTCCCGGTTGAATGATGTTTTCATACAACTTGGCCACGGCATCCAAGGTGGTTGCAGTGTCTCCGGACACAATTTTGAGTATTTTGGTTAGCGTGTGCTCTTTGTCGCCAGGATTGATGCGCTCAGGCGAGTACCCCACAAAAAAATCCTGCTTCCATTTAAAGCCGGACTCGCGCTCCAATATGGGAATGCAGACCTCTTCCGTTGCGCCTGGATAGACCGTGGACTCGTAGACCACAATAGCCCCTTTTTTCATGCTTCGCCCGGCGCTGCTACTGGCGCCAATGAGGGGACGAAAGTCGGGAATATGGGCTCCATCTACCGGCGTCGGAACAGCCACAATGATGATGTCGGCCTCTGCCAACAGGGATGGGTCTACGGTGTACTCCGCGTGCGGCGACCCGCGCATTTCTTCATCCGACAACTCACGGGATGGGTCCACCCCTTTGCGACACGACTCCACCTTGGCGGTGGCGATGTCAAACCCAATAGTGCGAAAGTGCTTTCCAAACTCAACTACGAGCGGAAGGCCGACGTAGCCCAAACCAATCACTGCAACGACACTCATGAACAGACCTCCCAAACACACATCCAAGAAATAGAGCGATACAGCCGCCCTGCCATGTGCCGTTTTTAAGGTTTCTTCATCAACAGTGCATTGATGGTTTCGTAGTTAGCCGTCAGAAAAGATGCCAGTACAGCGTCCGCCTCGCCGTCCTGACCAAGTGGCGTGTACAAGATGAGCACGGCGGATGCATCACCACGTCCCATCAGGTTATTGAGAGCAAGATGGGCCTTGGCGACGTAGTCGCTGGACGTCAGGACGCCACGAACCCAGTAGACTTGCCAAGCCAACAGGCGTGTATCGTTGGCTTGCTGCTGCAAGGTGATACCTCGCAGTTCAGTCGCACGCAACATCACCTCCTGTCTATCAATATGAATGCGGCGAGGACCACTGGCGACTGGCGACCAATGTGGATCTTTGCTGCCAACCAATACGTTGTTGGAACTCACCAGTTTTCGCCCGAAGTTCTGGTGTTCGTAGTAGCCCACATACAGCCCCACCCCGCGTCCCGCGTTTGAATAACTGGCATGAATTTCTGCAGAGGAGTTCTGAAACGCGGGCTTGAATTCCGGCAACCCAGCGTCACCCGCCAACCAAGCATGTGCCATGTGCACCGGGGTCGTTAGCCGCACCGATTCAACAACTTCGTTGCGGTCCATCACCCAAACAACAAACGGTGGCACAAGAAGGACCAGCGCAAGACTGGCGGTGGTGGCCCACAGGCGAACGGACTTCGCAGGGGCCGCCACCGGCAAGCCAGCATACCCAATAGGATGGGTAACATGTTCAGGAGCCGGCTCTGCCCACCGCGCACCGATGGCAAACATGAGTGCAATGACAATGCCAAAAAAGACCCAGCCATATATCAGATGATCCACCCCGACTGCGAGCTTGTTTCCCGACAAGTGGCCCAGCATGACGATCATGTAAGCACGCACCCAGTTGGCAACAATTGGAACCACGATGGACATAATTACAAAGAGCACGCGTCGCCAACTGGACTGGTAGTTGAGGTAGGCAAACAAGGTCCCGACGGTGAGCGAGGCCATCAGGTAGCGGACACCGCTGCAGGCCTCGATGACGGACCAGTTGCCGGAAGGTATAACGAATTGAAGCCCCTCGCGATAGACCGGTATGCCGCTCACCCGCAGTGCCAATACAGTGAAATTTGCGGTCCATTCCATGAACAGCGGCAACAGGAACTCACCCACAGGAACGGCAAAGAATAGAAAGCCCAAGGGAAACGCGATGAGCCGGGCGACGGCTAGCCCCAAGAGGGCGGGAACACACAAGACCAGCAGCAAAACAAGCGCCAGCTGTGTTAAGGCATTGACAGCAGCCACTTCACCCATTGACCACACAAAACAGGTCGCAGCCACGGCAGTGGCTACCCAAGGCGTGGGATGTGGGACGCGCGCGGCGATGGCCAACCGTCTGCGCCAGACCAGCCACAACACGATGGGAAGGACCAGGAAGTTGTGGTTGAACGTTTCTGATTGGACCCAGATAGCCACCATCGCAAGCCCGGTATCGCGGTAGAGAACCAGAGTCCACGTGACAAGGAAGAACAATGCAATAAGTGCCTCGTTCCATGGCCGCGATAACTCAGTCCGCACCGAAATCCATGGTTGACGCGCAACATGATTCATAGATGGTTTGTCCTAACGGGTGCAGCAGTGAGGTAGTGGTCGAAGCCCTGCATGTGCGCACTCCAGCTGTAACCATCGACCACGCGTTGCCTTGCCGCACGGCCAACCGCAGCGGTCCGTTCGGGGGTCCGCAGCAACCGATCTATTTCACGGAAAAAGTCTGCGCCGTCGTTGGCAGCAATCAATTCTTCGTCGATGCGGGCATCAATGGCATTCACACACGCCTGTGAAGCCACGACAGGTCGCGCCATACTCATGGCCTCCAGAATCTTGTTTTGCAGGCCCCGCGCAACGCGTAAGGGCGCAACCACCACTGCAGCGTGCTGCAAATAAGGTCGAACATCGGCAACGGTTCCTGTGACAACTACCGAAGGGGATTCCAAGGCAAGCACCGCCGGCGCTGGACTTCGGCCAACGATATAGAACGTCAATCCTGGCCAACATGCGAGCAGCGCGGGAAGAACGTCGTGGACAAACCAAGTCACGGCATCGACATTGGGCCAATAGTCCATGGCACCCGTGAACACAAGCGGAATCTCCCGGGTTGATGGCGAATTGTCCGAAAATGGGGACTTGCGTGCTGGGTCCGGTGAGAAGTATTCAGAATCAACCCCATTGCCCAGCGATTGGACAGAAGCCGCGCATTCTGGCGCGCACTGTTTAAACAGAGTGGCCTCGTTCTCGGTCACAAAAAATGAACGAAGTGACCTTGCCGCAACGGCGCGTTCATAACCGAGAAGGCACCTACCCTCCCGGCGGTATAGCCAGGAGAGCGGCCACTTATGCTGGCTCGCGTACTGCGTCCACTTGTACGAGTCCACGTCAACAAAATCCACCACCAATCGGGGCACCTCTACGCCACAATTGCCATCCAGAAACTGCGTCATGACAGATGAAAATACCACCACGATGTCAATCTTTTCCGATGACAGCGTTTTTGTGACCCACTCCTGCATGCCTACACTCTGATAGTAGCGAACGCTGAGAGCTTGCTGCTGCAACAAGCCGGAGAGGCTGCGCAGCTTGGCCATGCGGGGGACAATTCGCTCCACATGGAGATCACTGCATATGTCGCTTACGGCATCTACATAACGGTCGTCCTGCGGGTCGTCTACGAAGGTCCCCAGAAACACGCGGTGTTGCCCCACAAGATGTTTCAACAAATGGTAGGACCGAACCTTATCGCCCTTGTTGGGTGGATAGGGTAAGCGGTGCACCAAGAAGAGTACGTTACTCATCGCGCGGCTTACCCAAGGTTGCGGACCACATAAGGGCCCAGCCAGTTGGCCATTCGGATTGGCATGCGCCGCCACGTCGCGATCAGAAGTTTGAACTTGGCGTTGGAAGGGTTGTTTTGCGGTACGGAACTCCGCGTATAGAGGCAGTACTCATAGTGCAGCGGTGTGGGCTCGAATCCCCAGTTTTTCTTGAATGCGTAGGAACCAGTTCCCAGTTTGCTGCGGCCATAGTCAAACACCTTAAGCCCGCGCAGACATGCACGACGCATCAATTCCCAGTACTTGAAATCATTGGCAGCCAGATGCCTGGCAGACTCATCATCGCCGGCGTAATAGGGCAAAACCTCATCGCGGAAATAGAAGCTGAGAACGCTGCTGAGCGGACTTTCATCAGGTGCCATTACAGTCAAGATTTCACAGTCCGATCCAAACTCAGACAGCAGGGCTTCAAAGTAAAGTTTCGGCATGGCGGGAGTGCCGTGCCGGTGTACGTTATCAGCATACAAGGCAAAGAAATTGTCCACATCCCCCTCGATGATGCTGCGCAGACCGTTCTTGATTCCCTTGCGCACCATGGCCCGCTGTTTACGGGGAATGGCTAACATATTGGCATCTTCGTCCGACAGTATTTCCTTGCGGAATGTGACGTACAAGTCCTGGACTGGCCAGTCCAGATGACGCGAACTCACATTGCGGCACTCCAAGTGTGCAACACCCAGTTCTTTGGCAATTTTCTGCGCCTCAAATTCCAAAGCGTCGGCCGCCAGCGCGTTGTCCGCGACCACCCCTCCGTACACGGCAAAAGGTAACGCCACCAAGGAGCTTCCAAACAGCCAACTCTTGACATGGGCCAAAGGCAAAACGCCCTGAATTCGTCCATCTGCCAACGCATATAGAAAATACGTGTCATGTCGAAAGACCTGTTGCATTACCCGCTGCCAGCCAGCACGATGGAAAAAGCTTGCATTGGGAGACTCCAACACAAAGGCATCCCACCGCGCCTGCGTGGCGAAGTCACCGGGCATCAGGCGTTTGACAGTAAGCACAGAGCCCTCAATCCAGGATGACATGGGGCGCAATCCGATCCAAAAATATATGGTCCATGCGACCCCACTTGAAGTCACCCAATAACGCGTTTAGCCGTTCTTCCATTCGGTGAATGTTGAGGTAATGCCTAAAACGCGTTTTTCGTGTAATGCCTTCAACGCGAGGCTGCCCCGCATCAATTTCCCACGGATGGAAATAGAAGATGCTGGACTCGCAGTCGCGCGTGTTGACCCGCCGCAACATCCAACGGGATAGGGCGTAGGGGAGCAGCCGAAAATAGCCGCCACCGCTGGAGGGAACGTTGCGGTTCAGCAGTCGCATCGTGGTGATTGGTATCTCCATGAAGCCTGGACGCACTTCATAGGCAAATCGGGGCGAATCAGGCATGCCATAGTGGTCGTGTCGGATGGGGTAGATGCTTGAGCTGTAGCGGTAGCCCGCACGAACCAGGCAATCAAAGGCCCATAGGTTGCCGTCTCCAATGGAAAAACTGGGGGCGCGGTAGCCACGGACCTCACTGCCCGTCATGTCTTCGAGAATGATCTTTGACAACACTATGTCGGAATAAAATGCATCTTCGGTCTGGTCGCTGACCCGCTCATGGCCGTATCCGTGGCTGGCCAATTCATGCCCCGCCTTCGCGATTTCTCGAATCAACGCCGGGTACCGTTCAGCGACCCAGCCCAGGGTGAAGAAGGTGGCCTTGATATCGCGCTGCGCTAGCATTTCAAGTATGCGATTGACATTACGCTCGACACGGCATTCACGCGTATTCCACTCGCAGCGGTCGATATGGGGTGCGAATGCTGAGACTTGGAAATAGTCCTCGACGTCGATCGTCAGCGCGTTGGTAATGGTCGAAAGGGGTAGATCTGGCGCGCTCATGGAATGATTCTGCCCACACCGCGATCGGCAACATTTTGTCTTGCTATCAACCATTGAAATAAGTCCGCGGCAATGCGCTCGGCCGCATGTCCATCCCAATACTCGGGCACACGTCCGCACTTTCCTCTTCCATTCAAGATCTCTTGCACTGCCGCAAGTATCTTGACCCTGTCGCGCCCAACTAAAGTATTGGTTCCCTGCTCAACGGTAATGGGGCGCTCCGTGTTTTCCCGCAGTGTTAGGCAAGGTACTCCCAGTGCAGTGGTCTCCTCTTGCAGGCCACCCGAATCCGTAAGAACGACGGACGCGTCAGCCGCAAGCCCCTGCATCTCCAGGTAGCCCTGAGGGGGAAGCAGCGCAATGCGGGTGGGGTCGACCAATTCCATCAGTCCAAAACGCTGCATGTTGTTGCGAGTCCGCGGGTGCAATACAAATACAACAGGCAAACTGCTGGCCACTTCGCCAATCACCCCCAGCAGAGCGCGTAAGGTTTCGGGATTGTCAACATTCGAGGGGCGGTGCAGTGTGACAACGCCATAGCCCAGCGGATGGCTCCAGATGGTCGGGCAGACCTTGAGCGCCTGAAGAGTGCTCGCGCCGCGAGGTGCGTTGGAGCGACCAAAGACCACCGAGTCAATCATGACGTTGCCGGAAAAAATTATTCTGTCCGATGGCACCCCCTCCTGACGCAAGTTGTCGTGGGCGCTGCGCTCCGTTGTATAGAGACGGCCAGAGATTTGATCCGTTAGAACGCGATTGATCTCCTCTGGCATTGTCCGGTCGTGGCTGCGCAGTCCGGCTTCAATATGGGCGACCGGGATGTCTTTTTTCGCGGCAACAAGGGCGCATGCCAAGGTCGAGTTGACATCACCGACGACGACAACGCACGAAGGCCGATGGGCATCTACTACGGGTTCAAATAGACGCATGACATCCGCCGTCTGCACTGCGTGACTTGCAGATCCGACGGCAAGATTCACGCTTGGATGAGGGAGCTGTAAATCCGCGAACAAGCGGCCACTCATGTCGTTGTCGTAGTGTTGTCCGGTATGCACCAGTAGCGCTGGTATGGCGGGGGCATGGGAGGCCAACGCCCGCATCACGGGAGCCATTTTCATGAGGTTGGGTCTCGCCCCCACCACGCACAGAACGGTGCCAGAACCAGAAGTCATTGAATGCTCTCCGGGGCAGTCCTTTTGGCGGTGCTTGCGGCGACCAACTTCTGAAGCATCACCAGGATTTCAAGATTAATGCGCTCCAGTCGAAGCACGCTACCCTCAAGGCGTCGCATTCGTCCATCGTGTTGCTCCGCGCCCAAAGTGTCAATTTGACGGGAGATCGCATTGGCCAATGCTGGATTTACCTGGAGTTTGGTGAGATCTATATCGACCAATTCCGATGTGCCAGACTCGGCAAAATTCGATTGCTTCCACGAATTCGGACCCGCGACGTTCACACCGGGTGCAACGGCCGATTCCTCGTTCATTTCGCCCACCACCTCATTGACATCATCAAGACCGAATTCTTCCTTTTCCCCCAGAAATCCAAGCAGCAATAGTCGATCACAGATTAGGTTAATCCTGCGGGGAATGCCACCCGACGCTAAGTGAATAGCTTCAAATGCAGCGGGTTTGAAAGTGGGACGACCAGTCGCACCGGCACAATGCAGACGATGCTCGATATAGCCATGCGTCTCTTGCGCGTCCAAGGGTCCGATATGGCAAGTAGCCGTCACCCGTTGGCGTAACTGTTGCATCGTCGGGCTCTGCAAAATGTCACGGAACTCTGGTTGGCCCACCAAGAATGTCTGCAATAGTGCCTGTTGTCCGAACTGATAGTTTGACAACATACGCAACTCCTCCACCGCACGCGGGGTAAGGTTTTGCGCTTCGTCCACAATCAAAAGGCAACGCTTTCCCTGACTCACCTGACTTACCAGGTACGCCTCCAGCGACATCAGGACATCGGCTTTCGAAACATCCTTGACCCGGACGCCAAACGCCGCGCCCACGAGACGAAGCGTATCTTCAGCGTCCAACTGGGTCGTCACGAGGTGTGCTGACACGACCTTATGAGGGTCAAGACTGGCCAATAGTCCGCGCACAATAGTCGTCTTGCCCGCGCCAACCTCGCCAGTGATGACGATGAAACCCTCACTTCGCTGAACACCGTATTCAAGGTATGCCTTTGCCCTGCGGTGCTGCTTGCTGCCAAAGTAAAAACTGGGGTCTGGGTTGAGTTGAAAGGGCTTTCCACTCAAGCCATAAAAAGCTTCATACATGGGTCAGAACTGCACAACGAAATTAACGACGACCGCGTTCTCATCGTAGGGTGAGCGGCCACTGTACACAGCGCGACGCATGCCCAAGGACGCTGTGGCATTCTTTCTAATCCTGCCAGTTAGGGTAATGTTGAAAAAGCTGAGCGTGGCGTCTTGCAAGCTTCCATCCCCAGAGGTTATTTGCTGAGACACAAGTACCCCTAAAGAGTATTGCGCTGTGAGTCGGTGTGCGTAATTGACGCTCAAGCCATGTTGCCGTATCACCGCTGCAGTGGTGAAGTCATCACTGCTGGTTGACACGGTGTCAAGTCGCGTGCTTTCGCTCTGCGTTGCAATTACCGTAACGGTGTCCCGAACTCCGAGCAACGCGAAGGACAGGTCCTGTCTGCGCAGGAGCGAAACGGCCGATGTCAAAAAACTGGTGGTAACTGGGGCGTTGGGGCTAATCCCGTTCGCTTGCAAGAATGCATTAACCAGCTGCGCCCGCGATACCGGATTGGGGTCCAGTGACGCAAATTGTCGATAGAACAGATCGTAAGTAGTCCCCAAACTTGCAACGCCTGCTTGATTTGGCGTTGCCGAGACATCTTTGGAGTCCACAAACGTCCAGGCCGTCCGTGGTGTTCTGTGTTCGAAACTAAGGCTATGGGATTCACCGAATGAACGGTTGCCTTGCATTGCGGACAATTTGCTTGTCTCGGACGGGGACCAGTTAATTCCATAGCTATTGGTCGCGTAAGTTTGCTTTTCAAGACTGGCGTAGTTACTAAATTCTCGGCCTCCGTTGACGAACACGCCAAACTGGGGTGTGACTGCGTAGGACAAGCCGACGTCAAAACGATCAGCTTCTGTAGCGCGCCCGGCGCTGTAGTCGATGGATTGCTGGCTCATGTCTACCAACCAGCCCAGATTTCTGAACGCACTATCGCCATTGAAATTAACAACACTGTCTGACGTCGCCACGCCAGATACCGAGGCTGCGTCGCTGTGCGTTATGGATCGTCCGTAACGCGCCTCGTAGTTAGCCGCATCTCCAAGACGACCCCGAATATAGGGGGACAACCGGTAGTTGGAAACCTCTGTTTTGTTGGCATTGCTCGACACATTGTCATTGGATAATGTGCCGAAGGCCGAGATGGATTGTTGTGCGATCGCTCCACTGAAATCCACATAGAACCAATTGTCTACCGCCTCCAGCGTGCCATAAGCATTGAGCGCGTTTTGCGAACTGCTAAGTGAAGTATTCTGGGCGTATTCCACCCGGTTCAATGCATAGTCGAAGAAACCTTTCAAACGACCAGAGTCCCTGCTGATACGAACACCTGGACTTATCTCTGTTATTTGATCGGACTGCCGTCCGGTGCTGACAAGTCTCACATTGTCGGTGAACGTTTCCGTGACCGATACGCGCGGGACAATCGAAACAGCACGAGTCGGCTCGGCCCCGACTGGATCATCCTGCGCCAGAACGCCCGAAGACATGATGACCATCAATCCCGTCACAGAGGCGCCGCGCAGGAAGCGCGAGAGAGCCATACGTGGACTACATAACATGGCGGACATAGATTTGGCATCCATCACGCATGTTGTTCCGCACGCCCATACCCATAAGCGTAGCCATATTCGTAACCCCCTTTGAAGGCAGTTCTGGCCTGATTCAGTAGCATCAGCTTGACAGGGCATGCCTCGATGGTGGCAAGAGCTTGCGACACTTCCGACTGCAGCGTTTTCTCTGCCTGAACCACCATCACAATTTGCCCCATATGCGAAGCAAGTACGCGCGATTCCGTGGCAAGAAGCAACGGTGGAGAATCAAAAACAATGATCCGATCCGAGTAGCGTTTAGCCATGTCCCTGAGCAACCGCGTCATGGCATCACTGGCCAGCAGCTCAGTGGCGCGCTGATGCGGTGTTCCGCTTGGCAGTATCGTCAACTTTTCAATGCTGGTCCTCATGAGCATCCTAGATAGTTCGGTAGCATCGTCTAGCACCAAATCCAGTAGGCCGGGACCAGCTGGCAGGCCAAGTACGCGCAACACGGACGGCCGGGCAACGTCGGCATCGACCAACATCACAGTGCAATCCAGCTCGGTCGCAATGCTCATCGCCAAATTAATGGCGGTGAAGGTTTTCCCTTCACCGGGCAATGCGCTGGTAACCATGATCAGATTGCCATTTGCAATGGCTGAGGCACCCTTGCGCATCGCGTTGTCAATTAGGGGGCGCTTGATGACGCGGTATTGATCGGCGATTTGGGAGCGAGGTGCGTTGGGGCTGACGATACCTGCCTGAGTCAGCGCATTCAAATCAATCTCCACTAGCCTCGACAACGCAGACGGATCGGTGTTGCTTCCTAGCTTTCTCTCAGGCAACGAACTACTTGCGAGGGCTGGGGACTCAGGCAAATCGGCACCGGCCTGCCGAAGTTGCTCAAGTCGATGGGCAGCCTGTTCAATTAAGCTTGTCATATATTTTTCATCCTGCCCGTCCGGACAACAGCGATAGAGTGAGCATGCCTGTGGCGAAGCATCCAAGCAAAGCACCAGTCGCCCCCAGAAATTTTTTCAAATCGGATCTCTCTTGAAGGGCTGCGTCCTCTCCAATGACCAAGGTGACAACTCCAAGCAAAGGAAGGCCGACAGCGTCCCTTAGCGAGCGCCCATCAAAGAAGACGGCCCGCAAGTGACTGGCAATCAAGGTGGTCGCAAGCGCGGCACCCACAGCAACCAGAAGGGCAAGTGGCATTAGCAACAAGCGATTCGGAGTCACCGGCTTTGGGGACGCCCTGGGTGGGTCGATCAATCTAAAGTCTGCGACGCCCGCAGCACTTTCCAAATCCCCCGAAAGCGCCGCCGACTCCCTGCGTGCAACCAGATCGTTATAGTTCTTTTTGTTGATGTCGTAGTCCCGGTTCAGTTGCGCAAACTCAGCTTCGATTTGGGGAGCGGTCTTCATCAATTCCCTGGCACGGCTATACCGAGCTGCATATTCCCCCACCCGCGCGCGAAGAGATGCCACTTGCACCTCCGAGGTGGCCAACAGTCGGTTTAACTCTTGGTAGGCCAAGCTGTTGCCTCCCGCCGTTGTGGGGTTCGCCATTGCGGTCTTGCGCAACTCTTGCAGTTCTTTGCGTTTGACCTCTTCTAACTCCTTGATTAAACGCCGTGTGTTTGCAACGTCTGGATGTTGCTCGGTGAAGCGCTGCAGCAAGGCATCCAGATTTCGTTTCTGTGCATCAATCCGAGCGTCCACCTCCGGTGTCGCAATCGACATTGCCGACTCCTGAAGCAAACTGCGTGATGTGCTGTCTGCGCTCTGCGTCTTTTCGACCTCCAGCTGTCGCCTTGCGGCGTCCCGCGCATTTTCGGCTTCACGGAGCTCTAACCGGGCTTGATCCAATTGACTACTGATCGCGCCCAGTTGCCCAGCCATGTCCACGCCATCAGGACTTTGCAGCTCCATGTTTCGAACCTTGAACTCTTTCAATCGCGCCTCAGCGTCCTCCAGCTTCACGACATAGGCCTTGATCTGTTCATCGATGAATTTTCTGGCAGTGTTGGAGTCCTTGCGTGTATCGCCCAGACTGGATTCAACAAAGATGGATACCAGTGACTGAACCACCCGCTTCGCCTTCTCCGGACTGGTGTCTCGGTACGAAAGCACGTACAGGTTGTCGCGCCCCACGTTCTTGATCTCAAGCGACTTCATCAAGTCATCTATCAAGGCATCTTGTGCAGCCTTGGATTGGCTCTTCAAATCCAAGTCAGCCATGCGAATCAACTTCTCAACATTGGGGCGGCTGATCAGTGTGCGGCTCAGCATCACCACCTGTTGGTCCACGTTTGGTTGAACCGCAAGCCCTGACATTAGCGGCTTCAGAATTGACTGGGTATCCACAAAGATACGCGCCGAAGCCTCGTATCGATCTGGCACCCACAGCACCACAGTAACACCTATAGCAGTGACCAGCCAGGCAACCAGCAAGCCAAGCCAACGGTGCTTCCACATGCCCTTGGCAGAGGTGGACATTTGACCAATAAACTCATCCATTGGGTTCAATCATTAGTGTTGTGATTCGGACGCAGTCAAGCACATTCAAGTCGCAACCGCGCCCTGACACGTTGTGAAACTGCCGCTAAAACCAACCCTGCGGAATGATGAGGATGTCGCCAGGCTTCATCTCAACATTCGCAGAGATGTCCCCCCGCTTGACAAGATCTCGGAGCCTTACCGAATAGCGCCTATCCCCCTCTGATGCGCGAGTGATTGAGGCCGCATTGCCGTCCGCGAAGTCGGTTAGGCCACCCACAGCAATCATGACGTCCAACACAGTCATATTTTGCTTATAGGGCAGCGACTGCGGTTTCGCTGCCTCACCTACCACCCGTATCTGCTCGCTGTAGGGGCCTACAAAGCTGGTGACAATAATCGTCACCACGGGATCTCGAACCAGCTTGCTCAGCGCCTTCTCGACGTCGCGGGCAATTTCCACAGATGTCTTCCCCTGAGCAACGAGTTCGTCAACGAGTGGTGTTGAAATCTTTCCATCAGGGCGAACCGGAACCGAGAGGGAAAGCTCCGGATTCCTCCACACGATGATGTTGAGCGTGTCGCCCGCACCAACAACATAGTCATAGCCGGGCGTGGCAGCAGCCGTTGGCGCTGGCGGGTAGGTATGCGAATAGTTGGCACAGCCCCCCAGAAATACAATGGCAAGCGCTGCGGCATACCAAAGTCGAAGTATTCTGATTGCATCATTAGTTTTTGTCAAAGCGTATCCCCTGTACATGTTAAATAGGATCTCACGGCGTGAAGTCTGCCCCGTCTAGCCCTTTCAATCTTGAGATTTCGCAACGGCAATGACAGCGTGCAAAACGCCACGAGCGGAATGGTTGGAAGGCAATTTTTGGTAACGCCGGAATTGAAATTCTTCACGATCTACAGACCACTACTGGCACACCAAAAACGCCCAGAAACAGAAGTTCCGGACGCATATTTTGAAAGTGCTTCGGACCTCAAACGATCGCTTGGCCCAGGCAATGCGGCGCCTCAGGCCTTCCCCTGCGGTTGCCCTAGACTTGGTAGTAGTTTCGGTACCAAGCCGCAAAGTGCCTTACGCCATGTTCGATCGACGTATCCGGGACGAATCCTATCCAGTCTCTTAACGCGTCGGTATCGGCATAGGTCGCGGGAACGTCACCCTCTTGCAGAGGCAAGAGATTTTTTTCGGCTTTCTTTCCAAGCGCTTGCTCGATGCAGCCAATGAATTCCAGTAAGGAGACAGGGTTGTTGTTTCCGATATTGAATACCCGAAAAGGCGCGTTACTGGTCGCGGGGTCGGCGTGGTCTGAGTCGAACGCGGGATTGGGGGTCGCAGCACGACCCAGCACGCGAACAATACCCTCCACAATATCATCGACGTAGGTGAAGTCGCGTTTCATCCGTCCGTAATTGAAGACATCAATCGGACGCCCTTCCAGGATGGCTTTGGTAAACAAAAAGAGTGCCATGTCAGGTCGCCCCCAAGGCCCGTACACAGTGAAAAATCTCAAGCCTGTGGTTGGCAACCCAAAGAGGTGACTGTAAGTGTGTGCCATAAGTTCATTGGCTTTCTTGGTCGCGGCATACAGACTTACCGGATGATCCACACTGTCGTGCTCCGAGAACGGCATCTTGGTGTTGCCTCCATAAACACTAGAGCTTGACGCATACACAAGGTGACTCACTTTGTTGTGCCTACAGCCCTCAAGGATGTTGGTAAAACCTACGATGTTGCTGTCGATGTAGGCTTGGGGATTTTCCAAAGAGTAGCGAACGCCTGCTTGTGCTGCGAGGTGAATTGTGCGGTCAAATTTCTCGGTTGCAAAGAGCTGCGCTATGCCCTCCCGGTCAGCGACATCCATTTTCTCAAACCGAAAGCCAGCCTGTGGCAGGAGTCGATTCAATCGATCATTCTTGAGCGATACATCGTAGTAGTCGTTCAGATTGTCTATCCCGACAACATCATCGCCACGAGCCAGCAAGCGCAATGCGGTGCTCATCCCTATGAAGCCTGCAGCGCCCGTCAGAAGTATTTTCATGGATTGAAGCTCGAGGAGCTTTTCGATTAGAAGGCTGCGAGTTTGGTTCAGCATGTCGCCTTTCAAATTGACAATTCACAACGTCTATTTCTGATCGCGGCCTATCGTTCAAACATCAACAAGGTGTGAATGGCTTAAAGCTTTTCTTCAAGGGAACAAGGAGGAACGGCATGGGTTTATCTTCGGCGGTCAGTCAATGGCAAGTGCTTCTCGGGCAATCGCAGGTTCTGGTTGGAGAAGCGGCGATGGCGGCTTACGGCTCTGATACGGGGGGTTCGATTCGACGTATTCCCGTGGCGCTGCGAATTTGCAAAGCCGTTCATGTGCAGGAGGTAGTGCGCATCGCCCGCGATAACAATGTTCCTGTCTACCCAATCAGCACGGGTAATAACTGGGGCTACGGAAGCGCCCTACCCGTGCGTGACGACTGTGTGATTCTTGATTTATCCGCGCTTACCAATATCCTGGATTTCGATGAGGAGTTTGGCGTTGTCACCGTGGAGCCCGGCGTTACGCAGGGCATGTTGGCCGCCTTTTTGGAGGCCGGAAATCACCCCTACATGGTTCCGGTAACGGGCGCGGGGCCGAACTGTAGTCTGGTTGGCAATGCGCTGGAGCGGGGCTATGGTGTTACGCCCCACATTGACCATTTCGGGGCCGTCACTGACCTTGAGGCCGTACTGCCCGACGGCAGTCTATATCGAACCGCCCTGAGTGAAGCAGGCGGGAAAATGTTGGCACGGCTCTTCAAATGGGGCATCGGAACGTACTCTTCTGGGTTGTTCTCACAAGGGGGGTTTGGTGTCGTCACCAGCTTGTCGATCATTCTGCAAAGAAGACCCGAATGTATCAACGTGTGCCTGTTCAGCTTGCGTGACGACGCGCTTCTTGAGCCCGCAATTCAAGCCATCCGATCCATTTTAGTGAAGCTTCCAGGCACCTTGGGCGGCATAAATCTTATGAATCAGCACCGCGTTCTGAGTATGGCAGCCCCGTTTCCGGTTGATCAACTAGGGGCCGACGGGTTGATCCCTCCGCATGCAATTCAGCAGCTTGGGAATCAGTACAAAATATTGCCCTGGACCGGGTTTGCGACGCTATACGGAACCAATAAGTTGGTGACTGCAGCACGCTGTGAAATGAAGAACGCGTTGTCCGGCATAGCCAGTCGTATGCTTTTTTTCACCCCTAAACGTGCCGCAGCTTTGTCCAGAATCGCGCGTTGGGTTCCTGGCGCGGCGGGAAGGCGCTTATCGCACATGACGACGACGCTATCCCAAGCACTGGAACTTGCGGCCGGAAGGCCCAATGAGACGGCACTTCCCTTGGCGTACTGGCGCTATCCCAAGGAGCGAAAAGGCGCTGTTAGAAACCCTGCATGGGATGGCTCCGGTCTGCTTTGGTATGCCCCATTGTTGCCCATGCGTGCGGTCGATGTACTTGGGTTTGTGGACATGGTGAAGCGCATCACACACAAGCACCATATGGAGCCACTGATTACGCTCACATCACTCAATGACAGGTTGTTTGATAGCACGGTTCCGTTGCTATTTGACCGCGACCAACCCGCCGCGGCCAGTGCGGCACAGGCCTGTTATCAGGAGATGCTGCACGCGGGCCGGGAGCGGGGTTGGTTTCCGTATCGAGTTGGGGTTGATAGTATGGAGTCGCTGACTTGTCTTCATCCCAAGTCCAATTCGTTTAACGCGCGTTTACGCGAAGGCATTGACCCACAGGACCTCATGGCACCTGGGCGCTATCGTTGATCATTTGATTTTGTTCCGTTTTTGGCCGCGTTTTGGCTGTCAGCTTTCTTTACAACCACCACGAAAAACACCACTCGACCAGCTTGATATTCTGTGCCTAATCAAAAAAAATCCTTTGATTTCAAAGACTTGCAAATGGTTGAAATGAACTGGCACAGATGATGCCTATTGGTGATGCGCTTGGTGTAACGCCTTGCTAAGTTTGCAACCGAACCTCATCTTTCAAGGAGAAAATTATGAAATTGAAACTTCTGTCAATCGCGCTTGGTGCCGCTATCAGCTTTAGCGCTATGGCTGCGCCGGTGGCTCTGCCTCAGGGTCCTCTGTATTTCCAATTTACCAATCTTGAGCAAACTGCGCTGGGCCTTGACCCTCAGACCGGTGCGCCGTTGAACAACACGGCAAGTTGCGCCGGATGCAGCGGGCCAGAAGGCAACTGGGGTATTGCGCAGGTGAGCATAATGCGTGAGGGAAAGCCTACGCCAAATAACGCTGTGGCGGGTCAGTTCGGAAATGACATTGACAGCAAGGGCACCGCACCGTTCTTCGTCGATCAGCTTACCCTTGGTGGACAAATAACTGCGATGTTTCACGGATCCGTTCAGACCGGTATTACGCAGACGGGCACCTTGAATAGCCTCAAATCCACCGGAGGAGTTATCGATTTCTACTGGGATGACCCTACATTGGCGAACACTATTGTCGCCATCGGCAGTCTTCTTCCGAGCGGACGAACCGCTAACGGGTCGTTTACAGGTGTCACTGATGGGACCTTCTTAGGACGCTTGGCATTTGCAAGCGGCATTGATCCCACTGACAGCACTACGTTCATTCAGGGAACTATCGATGCAACTTTGGTTGGTGCATCCGGTTCGGCTGATTCGTATGCCAATGTAGACGATGTGAATAGTGATGGTGTCATAGATGGTGCTGATGGAGCTTGGGCCGCGTTACTGAATACCGATTGGTTTGGCACCGCCTTTGGCACCCGCGATGTTCGATTCAGCAACAAGATCGACAACAATACCGATTGGGATTCGGCAAACGTTTTAAATGACGGAGTGTATGGACAAACCAGTAATGATCCTGGCCGTGGTTTTGTACCTGAACCAGCAAGCTTGGCCTTGGTGGGTCTTGGATTGGTAGCGATTGGCGCATCACGCCGCCGTCGCAACGTCTGATTAGTTTTAATCGATATAACGGCCTCCTTGGAGGCCGTTTTTATTCGAGGTTTGTTTTAATCCTTCACGTTTCACCACTATGAAAAAGCGGACCCTACTTATAGCGCAGGTGCCGGCGACTCTGGTAATAATTGCTTGGGTGCCCGGAAACTTGGCCAAGCTTGGAGCCTTGCTCGTCATGTGGGCTCTGACATTTCAAAGACTGAGCAAACAGGAACTTGTCCTATTCATCGCTGTCTGCGCATTCTTCACAGCGATGAATGCTGCATCACTTAAACAGGGTATTTTTGTATTTTCTAGACCCGATTTTTTAGGGATGCCGATCTATGAGGTCTTTATGTGGGGCGGGTACCTTTTGCATCTAAAAAGATTACTGGAAGGCCCAGCGCCAGAGGGTCATCGCGCTGTCGTGTGGGCACTGGCCCTGCTATATGCCGCTTGCTTTGCTTCTATTTCAGACGCGAACATGTTATTCATGGCAACCGGGGCGTTGCTGCTATTTAGTGTGTCGCTTTTTCACGAGCCAATGGATCTTGCCTACGCCGGTTACCTGATTCTATTGGGAGCGCTTGTCGAATACACCGGCGTACACAGCAATGAATGGCACTATCCGGGAGCCCCGGTGGGTGGTGTACCCATCTGGTTCATTACCCTTTGGGGCGGGGTGGGCCTCTTCATGCGACGACTTATCTTGCCAATATTGGAGCGAAGCAAATTGCATCAACAGGTTCCGAATGAACGACGGGCATGAACTATTGAACCCGTCAGTCGGCCAAAAATCTGCTGGCGTCATTCAGATCTTCGTGTGTGGTGCCCGCTTTAAGTACACTGACCAGTTTACGCCACGGTAAGTCAGGCTCAACGATGCGGAACCCATAAAATCCATAAGATCCTTTGAATTTTCCTCGCACCACTGTGGCCTTAACCGTGGATTTTTCCTCACTGCCCAGCCGAATGCTGGCTTCGCCCCATACATTCATTGGCAAAGATGTCTTTGAATTTGCGAGAAAGCCGTCATCCGAAAATTCCACAACTTGAATAGGATGGGTATCCATTTTTTCGGGCATTGCAATCGAAAAGCTTCCGGGACACTTCAGCGAATATCTTTCATGTGACCGATGACGTCGCTGAAAATCAGAGTCCGAGAAGACTGTGGGAAGCACATGCTGGTATTCAGGTAGGTCGTAGATCGAATGCATTAGGCCCCGCTCGCGGTCGTCCATATTCTGAAATGTTTGAGTCTTTTGATTGAAAAAATAGTCAAGGAGATCCGGCGTCATTACCGGATCGTTGGTGGTGAAATAGCGTCGTCCGGGCATCACGATATTGGACAACTCGGTGCGAAGAAAATACCAATACAAGTTCTTTCGCGGTGGTCTACCCCGGTAGATCCGTTTTAACTTTGCAGGTGTAACTTGCAGATCAACAGACGCACCCACTGCCGGGGCACCATTCGCAAAATCGTAGGTATTCACCAAGCTTTCAGTCAATCGCTCAAAGAGCAGAAGGGACTCGTACATTTCAATTCGATCCGGATTGACCGCAATAACCAAATGACGGGTGTCAAAGAATGTAGTGCAATATTCATACATGAATTTCATCAACGGGAAGAGGATGGCACCCCCCGTATTTCTGAACTTGGGATGCACCGCAAGTGCAGACACCTCGGCAATTCTCCCTTTCTTTTCCCGTATTTCCTGCAAATCAAAAATGGACTGCAATGGAAATCCGAACACGCTCTCCCGAATCAGTGAAATGGTGCCGACCACCTCACCGTTAAATTTTGCGCAAAGCGTTGTCGTAGTCGGAAGTGCGTGGTAGATCGTAACGCGTAGTCGGGACGGATGACGCACCATGTACCCACTAGCGACATAGGCATCATGAAGAAGCCTGAAACACGCCTCTAGTTCATCCTTTGTTTCAGCGATCTTCAGTACGAGTCGCTTATCAGGGCACGGGTCACAATCCACAAATGACCGGTACACCGCAAACCGCAATGATCGCGGAAAGAATGAGAAAGCCTTGCGAAGTGCACGGTGCAACAGCCTTTTCTTACTTGATGAGCGTGAGTTCTCCATTGAAATATCTTCTGCCTTCCGCTCTTCTCGCTCGGTTGTTATGGGGCGCTTACGTGTGTTCAATACTCGGACTTTGTCCCACTAAATGCGTTGACAAATAGCAAAGTGGCGATTGCTGGTGGTTGCGCCGCTGTGGGGAACATGCGAGCAAGAAGAAACCAGATCCGCAATCCAGCAACACCCTTACTACCCCGGTGCCGCTCTAGATTCCAGTGTTAGCGGGATGATGTTTGAATACCGACGCCGATCGATGGACTACTGAGGGCAAGAAGTCAACAAAGTGGTTGGCAACGTAACGAAGTAGCTCTGGACTTAAAATACCTATCGCAATAGTTCGCGCCACCACCGGACTAGCTCATGCTCCCGCCAGGTTGTTACGCAGCTTGCTTGTCACCGTCAGTTCCTGGCCGCCTAAGAGACACCCACATATTTGAATCCTAGGAGGCCAGCATCATGCAAGACCATTGTGCCTATGAGGAATTGGGCTTGGACCCTAGTGCCAGCGATGATCAGATCAAAGCCACCTGGCGGCGTCTGGTCGCTGCTTGGCACCCAGACCGCAATGTAGCGGCCGATGCAGGCAAGCGCATGCAGCAAATCAACAAGGCCTACCAGCATATCCGCCAACTGCGCGACGTGGGCCGCAGTGCATTGGATGACGCAGAAGAGAATCCGCCTGCGGCAGCAACGGCTACAGCGTCCGTCTCTCCGGACGCAGACACTGCAGGTGATATTCATGTCCGCAAAGTTCGCCTCACACTGGAGGATGCGATTCTTGGGTGCACCCGTACAGTACGTGGCCACTTCACTAATACTTGCAAGGCCTGCGTAGGTACGGGACAGCGTGTGCTCGCGAAGGCATGCAGCACATGCGGTGGCAGCGGCGCAGTGCGCAAGGCAGCCCTTTTCGGCTGGTTGTGGAGTGAAGTGTCATGTGCAGATTGTGGCGGTGACGGGCGTCTGCGCTCGACCTGTGAGCCCTGCGACGGGAAGGGTGAACGACAAGTTGCCTATCGGCGTCAGGTTCGCTTCCCTGCTGGTGTTCGCCAAGGTCATGTGTTGAGTCTGCCTAGGTCGCGTCACGATGGCGTGGAGATCGGCCTAGAACTGGAGGTGGAAATCGAAGTCCACCCATTGTTTGTATTGGATGACGACGGTGTACTCCGCTGTGATATGCCCGTCAACGGTTACGCCTGGATGGCGGAGCGCTGGGTCGAAGTGCCAACCCCCGACGGAATGCAACAGATGCGTTTGAGCCGAGATGCCTTGGTCTACCGGCTGCGAGGTCAAGGCTTTCCAAGTGTGCCGCGCGGCCCTCGTGGCGACTACCTTGTAAAACTGATTCCGGTTTTTCCACAGAATGACGATGCAGCGCAGGAAGTGCTGCTGGATCAATTGATCGCAAGCTCAACTCGCGCTACAGAAGTTGATCGTTCTCAGCCGATGGGTCAATGGAAGCAGAAAATGAAACGGTGGAAGTCCAACAAAAGAGAATCTGCGCGGGATCGATGATTCCGCGACCCGGGTTCGGACACAAGCGACTACGTCTTCTCAGTTCGTACTTTTGGCGTATTCACGCTACTTTCGCGCGCCTCTCGGCGTCACTCTAAGATGACTGGTTTCGGCTGCGGTGGGCCTGCTTGAGCCTGCCAAATCTCTCAGCACCAGTAACCAAAAATTGAATGGCAGGTCTGGAGCGCGACGTAATTCGGTTGTGGGGGCGGAAGCGGGCACTGCCGAACGGCAGCTGGATGGCCTTCCATTTGTGGGATTATTGCGAATCGTTCAATTTTTAAAATGGATGGACTTGTGGAAATCAAGGACTGTTGGCAACCCATGGTGACATCGATAGGTGTCAGCCGAACACTGCAAACCTACATGGGCGGTATTGTGGTTGCGTTTTCAAGCATGGTGATTTCGGCCTTTATTTGACAAAAACTGGAGTAAGCATGAGCACACGGCGCATCGTATTGAAAAGTGCTGGGGCCTATGCGGGTGCCAGCCTGATGGCATGGCACGTGCCTGCACAATGCCAAAGCCCAGCCCAGTGGCGAATGCCCGATGAGGGTGAGCCACACCTGCGTACCTGGATGTCGTTTGGTGCGAGTTCCGATATTTGGGGGAATGAGTTGCTGCCCGATGTGCAACACAACTTGGCCGAATTGGCACGCACCATTGCCAAATATGAGCCCGTGTCAATGCTCGTGCGACGTCAGGATCGCGCCACCGCCGAAAGAATGGTTCAAGGCAGCAATGTCGCGCTGGTGGATGCGGCGGTAGATGATTTGTGGATACGCGACACGGGCCCCAGCTTCGTGGTGAATGCTGCCAAATCGGGGGAGCGCGCAGGCGTTCAGTTCAACTTCAACGGATGGGGAAACAAGCAGGCGCATGCCAACGATGCCAGGGTCGCTTCCCTGGTGGTTGGTAAGGCGGGCGTGCCACTGGTGCACACGCCGTTGGTGATGGAAGGTGGTTGTATCGAGGTGGACGGACGCGGCACGGCCATCGTCACCGAGAGCTGCGTGCTGAACGACAACCGTAACCCTGGCCTGGGGAAATTAGCTTTTGAGGCTGAACTCAAACGCATTTTGGGGTTGTTACACATTATTTGGCTGCCCGGCATCAAAGGGCGTGACATCACCGACGGGCACACCGATTTTTACGCCCGTTTTGCCAGCCCAGGCGTGGTGTTGGCAGGGTTTGATCCTGACCCACAGTCCTATGACCATGCTGTGACCAAGGCGCATCTGCAAATTTTGCGCAACGCCAAAGACGCACAGGGCAAAAAGCTGGAAGTGATGGTGTTGCAAGCCCCTGAGACCTTCAGTAAAAAATATGATGCCGCTACGTTTGCAGCGGGCTACATTGGTCTTTATCTGTGCAACGGGGCGGTGATTGCACAAAAATTTGGTGATGCCAAGGCGGACAGTGCTTCCAAAGCAATGCTGCGGCAAGTATTTCCAGGTCGTGTGGTCGAACAATTGCGCATGGATTCAATTGCCGCTGGCGGCGGAAGTGTGCATTGCGCAACGCAGCAAGAACCCAAAGTTTAGTTTGGACTTGCTGCAGCACACATCCATAAACCTGTCGTAATGGCTGCCTTGTGCTCTTGCCTTAGGGGGTGCCTACAGCCGCTTAGGGCCTGCTTGAGCCCACCAGCTTTCGCCGAACCAGTCACTCAAATTGAACGTCAGGTCTGGAGCACGATCTAACTCGGTTGTGGGGCGGGAACGGTCTTACAAAAGTTGGTTCTTCGTCAATTTCACTGGGATTTCCCCCTGGCTGCGGGACAATCCTGTGATTCAATATTTCCAGCTTGAGCATGAAAGATACCGCGCTTTATGAGCATCTTCTTGGACTTAAGGTCCCGTG